>Ga0210015_1000375_pt1 | contig 46946 bp, 49 predicted proteins | sample CryGeymeta201522_FD_185471 | JGI IMG/M metagenome (GOLD analysis project Ga0210015, IMG submission 185471) | Groundwater microbial communities from Crystal Geyser aquifers in Utah, USA - Crystal Geyser metaG 2015-22 (SPAdes) (version 2) | ecosystem: Environmental > Aquatic > Deep subsurface >...
CGAGGGCAAGGGCGAGGGCAAGGGCGAGGGCAAGGACGCCCCCGAACCCCGCCAGCAGCGCCACCGCGCGCAGCCATTCGGCCAGCCCGCTGCTCGCATCGCCTTCGTATTCCAGCGGCAGACCGTCCGCCCGCACCGCCGACCACAGCCAGCGCCGGCGCGCCTCGCGCACCCGAAAGCCCGCAAGGCCGAGCGTCAGCACCACCACGACCGCTCCGCGCAGGACCAGCCAGACATGGGCGCCGCGCCGGCCGACAAAGGTCACGGCCAGCGCATCCGGGGTGGGGGCGTCAGGTAAAGCGGTTGTCACGCGGGAAACCCCGTGGCGCCATGCGGCCGGTGCCGGCGCGTTTGGCGATGAACTCATCGAGCGCGGTCTCGGTCCGGGTCCGTCCGGCCGGATCGCGCCATGCGAGCCCATCGGCCAGCCGGAAGGTCGTCGCATCCGACAGCCCGCCGTCCTTGTATTTCTGCAGGCGCACGCCCTTGCCCCGGCCCATCTCGGGCAGCTCGTCCAGCGCAAAGACCAGCACCTTGCGGTTCTCGCCCACCACCGCGACATGATCGCCCGCCACCGGCACGCAGACGCGCGCCACGACGCCCTCGCCCACGTTGAGCACCTGTCGCCCGGCGCGGGTCTGCGCCACCACGTCATCCTCGGGCACGACAAAGCCGTCGCCCGCCGAGGACGCGACCAGCAGCCTGCGCCCGGGCTTGTGCACGAACAGCGTGACGATCTGCGCCTCGTTGGGCAGGTCGATCATCAGGCGCAGCGGCTCGCCCATGCCGCGCCCGCCGGGCAGGTTGGCGGCGGCGACGGTGTAAAAGCGCCCGTTGGAGCCCAGCACGATGATCTTGTCCGTCGTCTCGGCATGGATGACAAAACGGCCCTCGTCGCCATCCTTGAACTTGAGCTCGGCATCCGCCGCAAGATGCCCCTTCATCCCCCGCACCCAGCCCATTTTCGAACAGACGACCGTGAGCGGCTCGCGCTCGATCATCGCCTCATAGGGCACATCCTCGATCACGCCGCCCTCGCCAAAGGTCGTGCGCCGCGCGCCGCCGGGGCTGTCCTTGCCAAAGGCCTTGCGCGTCTCGCGCAACTCGGTCGCGATCTGCGCCCATTGCAGCGCCTCGCCCGCGAGCAGGTCGTCGAGCGCGGCGCGCTCCTTCATCAGCGCCTCCTGTTCGGCCAGAAGCTCCATCTCTTCGAGCCGGCGCAAGGACCGCAGCCGCATGTTCAGGATCGCCTCGGCCTGCACGTCCGACAGGCTCGGCGCGTCCGTCTCGGGCGGGGAGACATAATCGGCCTCGGCCATGGCGCGGGGATGCGGGTTGCCCCAGTCCTCGTGCATCAGCGCGCGTTTGGGGTCGGCATCGTAGCGGATGATGTCGATCACCCGGTCGAGGTTGAGAAAGGCGATGATGAAGCCTTCGAGCACCTCGAGCCGGTGGTCGATCTTTTCCAGCCGGTGGCGCGCGCGCCGCAACAGCACATCGCGGCGGTGGTCGAGAAAGGCGCGCAACACCTCCTTGAGCGAGCAGACCCTCGGCGTCAGCCCGTCGATCAGCACGTTCATGTTGAGGCTGAAGCGCGTCTCGAGGTCGCAGTTGCGAAACAGCATGCCCATCAGCATGTCGGGCTCGACCGTGCGCGCGCGGGGTTCGAGCACGATGCGGATGTCATCGGCGCTCTCGTCGCGGACATCGGCGAGCAGCGGCACCTTCTTGGTCTGGATGATCTCGGCCAGTTTCTCGATCAGCTTGGATTTCTGGACCTGATAGGGGATCTCGGTGACGATGATCTGCCATTGGCCGCGCCCCAGATCCTCGACCTCCCATCGCGCGCGCAGGCGGAACGACCCGCGCCCGGTGCGGTAGGTCTCGGCGATCGTCTCGCGCGGTTCCACCAGCACGCCACCGGTGGGGAAATCCGGACCGGGGATGTATTGCAGCAGCGTGTCATCGGCCGCGCCGGGCGATTTGATCAGATGCAGGCAGGCGTCGATCAGTTCGTGCAGGTTGTGCGGCGGGATGTTCGTGGCCATCCCCACAGCGATCCCGCTCGACCCATTGGCGAGCAGGTTGGGGAATGCGGCAGGCAGCACGATCGGCTCTTCGAGCGTGCCGTCATAGTTGGGCCGGAAATCGACCGCGTTCTCGGCCAGCCCGTCGAGCAGCGCCTCGGCGGCGGCGGTCATGCGCGCCTCGGTATAGCGGCTGGCGGCGGGGTTGTCGCCATCGATATTGCCGAAATTGCCCTGCCCGTCCACCAGCGGGTAGCGCACGTTGAAATCCTGCGCGAGCCGCGCCATCGCGTCATAGATCGCGGCATCGCCATGCGGGTGATAGTTGCCCATCACGTCGCCGCTGATCTTGGCCGATTTGCGGAACCCGCCGTTCGACGCCAGCCGCAGTTCGCGCATCGCATAGAGGATACGGCGGTGCACGGGCTTGAGCCCGTCGCGCGCATCGGGCAGCGCGCGGTGCATGATGGTGGACAGCGCATAGGTCAGGTAACGCTCGCCGATGGCGCGGCGCAGCGGCTCTGTCACTTCGAGGATCGGGGCGGCGTCAGGGCCGATATTGGGGTCATCAACGGTGTCGGTCATAGGGCTTGTGTAGCTTTGCGGGCCTGACGCGTAAAGCACACAAAACCGGGGGACCGGCGGCAAAGTTTTCCCTGCACGGTGACGCGGCTTCTGGTGTAATGTAATGGACGGGTGGTTGTCCGAATCTTTGCATCATGTCCGGGGGTTGTCGTCATGGGTCGATTCATCATTCTGTCATTCCTGGTGATGGGCTGGGCGTTCTACGAACTCTCGGGCGGGGCCGATTTCGTGCCCGAAACCCGCGTGCTGGCCGAAGCCGAGGCGCCGCAGGCCGAGATCGTGACCCGTGCCGATACCGCGACGCTGGTGTCGCTGACCGAAGAGGTCGCCTCGCCCGTTGCCGCGACCCTGACCCTGCCGCTTTTGCAAAGCGATGCGGCCCAGACTCTGCCAGAGACCCTGCCCGAGACCCTGGCCGACGCCGCCCCTGTGGCCGCACCGGATGCCGCCCCCGTGACCGCCCCCGTGACCGAGGTCGCCGCCGTGATCGCGCCCACAGCCGTGGGGCCGGCCGCCGACCTGCGCCGTGTCGGGGGCGCACGGGTCAACATGCGCTCTGGTCCCGGCACCAATCACGCCGTGGTCGTCACACTCGACCAGAATACCGAGGTCGAGGTGTTGGGCGCCGAGGCCGACTGGCTGCGTGTGATCGTGCCCGCCACCGGCACCGTTGGCTGGATCGCCGCGCGCCTGCTCACCGCGCCCAATTGACCCGATCCCCGCGCAGCGTCCTGATCACCGGCTGTTCGTCGGGCATCGGGCTTGACGCCGCGCACGGCCTGCGCGCGCGGGGCTGGCGGGTGTTCGCCTCGTGCCGGCAAGAGGCCGATTGCACCCGCCTGCGCGAGCTTGGCTTCGACAGCCCGCGGCTCGACTACGCCGACCCCGACAGCATCGCCACGGCGCTGGCGCAGGTGCTCGCCGCCACCGGCGGGCGGCTCGACGCGCTCTACAACAACGGCGCCTATGCGATCCCCGGCGCGGTCGAGGACCTGCCGCGCGACGCGCTGCGCGCGATTTTCGAGACCAACCTCTTTGGCTGGCACGACCTCACGCGCCGGGTGATCCCGGTCATGCGCGCGCAGGGGCATGGGCGGATCGTCAACTGCTCTTCGGTGCTCGGCCTCGTGCCGCTGCAATGGCGCGGTGCCTATGTGGCCACCAAATTCGCGCTCGAAGGGCTGACCGATGTCCTGCGGATCGAGATGCGCGACACGCCCATCCGCGTGAGCCTGATCGAACCCGGCCCTGTCACATCGAGCATCCGCGCCAAGGCGATCCCGCATTTCGAGCGCTGGATCGACTGGCAGGGATCGGCCCGCGCCGCGCAATATGCCGGTCTGCGCCACAGGCTTTATGAAAGCAGCGGCCCCGACCGGTTCGAATTGCCGCCGTCCGCCGTCACCCGCCGCCTGATCCACGCGCTGGACTCGCGCAACCCGCGCCCGCGCTATTATGTCACCACGCCCACATGGATCATGGGGACGTTGCGGCGTATCCTGCCGACGCGCGCGCTCGATGCGCTGATCGCGCGCGGTTAGGACGCCCTTCCCTTTGCGGGCGATCCCGCTATCTGACCCAAACCGCAATAAAGGACGCTGCCGATGTTCTCTGACCCGCTGTTCCTGCTCGTCGTGCTGGCCGTGCTGATCACGGCAGGCATTCTTGTCGTCGGCATCGGCGGCTTTACCAAGGGCGGCGCGTTCAACGCGAAATACGCCAACAAACTCATGCGCTACCGGATCGCCGCGCAATTCGTCGCGGTGCTGTTGATCCTGCTCTACGTCTGGCTGCGCCGCACCTGAAGGAAACCCACATGGTCGTTCTGAACCGCATCTACACCAAGACCGGCGACGCCGGGGAAACCGCGCTGGGCAATGGCGCGCGGGTCGCCAAACACGCCACGCGAGTGAGCGCCTATGGCACCGTGGACGAGACCAACGCCACCGTCGGCATGGCCCGCCTGCACGCGACAGGCGAGATGGACGCGGCGCTCGCCATGATCCAGAACGACCTCTTCGACCTCGGCGCCGACCTGTGCCGCCCCGAGATGGAGCGTGACGCCGACGCCCCCTATCCCGTGCTGCGCATGGTGGCGGCACAGGTCGCGCGGATCGAGGGCGAGATCGACGCGCTGAATGCGCGGCTGACGCCCTTGCGCAGTTTCATCCTGCCGGGGGGGTCGGCGCTCTCCGCGCATCTGCACCTGTGCCGCACCGTGTCGCGCCGGGCCGAACGGCTGGTGGTCGAGCTTGGCACGATGGAATCGGTGAATGACGAGGCGGTGAAATACCTCAACCGCCTGTCCGACTGGTTCTTTGTCGCCGCCCGCATCGCCAATGACGACGGCCGCGCCGATGTGCTCTGGGTGCCCGGCGCCAACCGCTGACCGCATCGGCCGCGACATGTCCGGTCTTTTTGTGCGCAAGTTTTGAATTATTATTGCGCTGCGGATGCAAAGACCATATCTCTGCACCTGCACAAAAAGGAGTCGCCAGATGCCCCATGATGGTCAGGACATGCCGCTAACCCCCAGCCCGGTGCTGCCCGGCCTTCTGCCCCTGACCGCCGCGGCCCTGACCGCGGCCGGGGCGCTGCTTGAGACGGCGCGGGCGCGCGTGCGGGCGCAGGTCGCGCCGCAGGGCAAGGTCGATGCCGGCGCGCTCGACACGCATCAGACCGCCGCCCATGCGCTGGCCTGGCTGGCCACCTATGTCGAGGCGCTGCGCCAGATGCAGAACTGGGCCGAGCGGCTCGAGGCAAAAGGTGGGTTTGGCGAGATCGAGGCGCTGATCCACCAGATCGCCTTTGGCGAATACCTCTGGCAGATCCATGGCGGCATCCCGATGAGCCAGGGCGAAATCGCCCGCCCGCAAGACATCGGGCTGACCCAGGACGACTGCGGCGTGCTGATGGTCCCGGCCGTCATGCGCCTGACGCAGGAGGGCAACTCGCAGGCCGCCCGCAGCCGGCTGGTCGCGCTGATGCAGGACAATGCGGCGCATGTGACCATGGGTGCGCCGGGGCTCGACGACGAGTTCGACATGATCCGCGACCAGTTTCGCCGCTTTGCCGTGGAAAAGGTCGAACCCTTTGCTCATGACTGGCACCTGCGCGACACGTTGATCCCGATGGAGGTGATCGGTGAACTGGCCGAGATGGGCGTGTTCGGCCTCACCATCCCCGAGGAGTTCGGCGGCTTTGGCCTGTCCAAGACCGCGATGGCGGTGGTCAGCGAAGAGCTCTCGCGCGGCTATATCGGCGTCGGCAGTCTCGCCACCCGCAGCGAGATCGCGGCAGAGCTCATCCTGTGCGGCGGCACGCCCGCGCAAAAGGCCCAGTGGTTGCCCGGCCTCGCCAGCGGTGAGATCCTGCCCACGGCGGTCTTTACCGAGCCCAACACCGGGTCCGACCTCGGGTCGCTGCGCACCCGCGCGCTGCGCGAGGGCGACCATTACACCATCACCGGCAACAAGACCTGGATCACCCACGCCGCGCGCACCCATGTGATGACCCTGCTCGCGCGCACCGACCCCACAACGACCGATTATCGCGGCCTGTCGATGTTTCTTGCCGAAAAGACGCCGGGCACCGACGCCGCACCCTTTCCCACCCCCGGCATGACCGGCGGCGAGATCGAGGTGCTGGGCTACCGCGGGATGAAGGAATACGAGCTCGCCTTTGACGGCTTTGTGGTCAAGGCAGAGAACCTGCTCGGCGGCGAGGAAGGGCGCGGGTTCAAGCAGCTCATGCAGACCTTTGAAAGCGCCCGCATCCAGACCGCCGCGCGCGCCGTGGGCGTGGCACAATCCGCCCTCGACGCGGCGATGCGCTATGCGCAGGAGCGTCGGCAGTTCGGCCGCGCGCTGATCGACTTTCCGCGCGTGTCGGGCAAGCTCGCCATGATGGCGGTCGAGATCATGGTGGCCCGCCAGCTCACCTATTTCAGCGCCCGCGAAAAGGACGAAGGCCGCCGCTGCGACCTCGAGGCGGGGATGGCGAAACTTCTGGGCGCGCGCGTGGCCTGGGCCTGCGCCGATAACGGGCTGCAAATCCACGGCGGCAACGGCTTTGCGCTGGAATACCGCATCAGCCGGATCCTCTGCGACGCGCGCATCCTCAACATCTTTGAAGGCGCGGCCGAGATCCAGGCGCAGGTGATCGCGCGGCGTCTGCTGGACTGAGGGCGCAGCCCCCTACTGCGCCACTGCCCCCCGCGGCACGCCCAGCCGCGGGTGCAGCCGCCCCGCGATGGCCCAGGCCAGCCACATCCCCGCCCCGCAGGCGGCAAATACCCCCGCCACCGGCGACACCAGCAGCACCAGCCAGGCCGCGCCGGGCGTCAGGATGCCCGAGACATCGCGAAAGCTGGAATAGACCGCCGCCATCTCGGTCCGCTCCGACGGCTTGACCGCCATCAGGAACGGCAGGCTGCCGCAGACATCGAGCATGATCAGCGCCACCGACGCCGCCATCAGCGTGCCGACCACAAGCCAGGGCAAGGGCGCCAACAGCCAGGCCGTGATGAACAGGCCGCCCGCCAACGCAAAAGTGCCGCGCACCGCGACCCTTACGCTCAACCGCTGCACCAGACGCAGCATCAGCGGCGTGACGAACAACAGCGCATTCGTCAGCGACAGCGCAATGCCGCCGATGCTCTCGCCCAGCCCGCTCTGGATCGCAAAGATCGGCAGATAGACGACATACACCCACCAGCCGCAGGACCGGATGACGGCGAAAAGCCAGCCCGCCACCAGCCGCGGCTGGCGCAGGAACCGCCCCAGATAGGCGAGAGGGTTCGGCGCCGGCCCGCGCGCCCGGCTGATCTGCTTGCCATTGCCCAGCCGCAGCCGCCAGAACACCGCGATCAGCGCGACGGCAAAGAAGGCCGCCACGATGAACGGCGCCGGCGCCCACCAGTTGAGCAGCCAGACCCCGGCCACCGGCCCGATGGTCCAGCTTGCCCCGCTATAGACCATCCGCGTGCTCTCGTTGCGGCCCAGGTCGGACCGCGCGATATAGTCCAGCACATAGGCGTTGAGGCAGATCGAAAAGGTCACCGTGCCCACCGCATTGACCATCAGCGCCGCCGCCTTGAGATGCGGCACCCCGGTCAGCGCCAGCGCCATCCCGCACAGATAAAGCACCCCCGCAAGCGTGAACATCCAGCGCCGCGCAATGAAACGGGTGAGGAACGGCACCATCATTCCGCAGATCAGAGACAGGATGCCGACCGTGAAATAGATCCCCGACACCAGCGCCGCATCGCCAAAGGCGCGGTAGATCACCAGCGGCATAACCGACAGCAATATCCCCCGGATCCCGGCCTCGAGCGAAGAGAGCAAGGCAAAATCCTGCACCCGCGGCGTCGGCGCATGTGACAGATATAGCGGCGCGCGGGGGGCAATCATCGGGGGGACCGATCAGGAAAGTGTCATTGAGCTGTCATGATAGACGTGGCACGGCGGCGCAACGTCTGCATCAGCCGCGACACCCGATGTCGCTGGCCGCCAACCGCCTTGCCGCCGGGCGTCAGCCCCCCTGCCGCCGGGCGTCAGCCCCCCTGCCGCCGGGCGTCAGCCCCCCTGCCGCCGGGCGTCAGCCCCCCTGCCGCAGGATCGCTGCGATCAGCCGCGCGCGCGCCGCCGGCATCGCGCGGTCCCCCGTGCCGGGCAGCAACCTGTGCGCGATGAACCAGCCGGTCGTGCCCAGGGCCGCCACGATCTCCTCCGCCCCCGCCTCGCCCTCGCCACGCAGCACCGGCGGCAGCGCAAGCATCCGCCCGGCCCACTCACCCGCCCCCGCTGCCGTCACCGCCCGGCCGGACCGGGGCGAGACATAGACCAGCCCGTCGCGCGCACCGGTCACCGCACAGCAGGTGAGGTCGAGCGCAAAGCCCATCTCCTCCAGCAGCGCAAGCTCCCATTGCAGATAGGCCAGCGGCCAGAGCTCCGCCTCGCCCAACAGGTCGAGCAAAGCCACCGAGCGCGCATAGAGCGCCGGATGCGGGTCGCGCTCCGGCAGCACCAACGCGAGCAGGCCCGTGACCGCCCCCAGCCCCGCCAACGCCAGCCGGTCCGCCATCGCCACCGCCGCCCGCGAGCGCAGCGGCTCGACCACAAAGCTGCCCAGATGGCTGTCGAGCCGCGCCGACCAGACCACGGCCACCTGCGCGCCGGGCTGCAAGGCGGCCGCCTGCTTGCGGCTCGCGCCCCCCCGCACCACCCCGGCATGGCGCCCATGACCGGCGGTAAAGACCTCGACAATCGCCGAGGTCTCGCCATGAGGCCGCACGGCCAGCACCGCGCCTTCGTCCCGCCATTCGATCATGGCGGCAGTATCGACAGCCCCGGCGCCAAGGCAAGGGCTTGCAGGCCACAGGCGGCGCAGGCAGGATTTGACGAAACCCGAGGACCGTTGATGATCCGCCGCCCCTTCGCCTTCGCCATAGCGACCCTCTGCCTCGCCGCGCTCATCGGCCAAAGCGTCGTCTCGACCCGCCTCACCGGCGGCACAGCGGCGGCCCTGTGGCAGATGGCCGCCTATTTCACCGTGCAGACCAACATCGGCGTGGCAGCGACCTTTGGCCTGATCGCCGTGACGGGCCGCGAGGCCACCGCCGCATGGCACGGCGCGATCACACTCGCCATCCTCACTGTCGGGGTGATCTACCATTGGCTCCTGTCAGGGCTGTGGCAGCCCCGGGGCCTCGCCTTCTGGGCCGATCAGGGGTTGCACAGCGTCGTCCCCGCGCTGGTCGCGCTCTACTGGCTGACCTGCGCACCCAAATCCGGCCTTGCCCTGCGCCATGCCGCGCTATGGCTCGTCTGGCCGCTTGCCTATTGCGTCTGGGCGCTGGCGCGTGGCGCGGCAACCGGCGCCTATCCCTATCCGTTCATCGACGCCACGGCCCTCGGCGCGGCCCGCGTCACGCTCAATATCGCGGGCCTCGGCCTCGCCTTCCTGATCGCCGGCCTGCTGCTCGTGGTCCTCGCCAGAGCACTCAGCACGCGCGCCACGGCCTGAGCGCGCCGCCCCGCTTCTCTGTGCCCCAAATACTCCCGCCGGAGGCGCCGCACCCGCCAGCCGCCGCCCGGCCCCGGGGTCATCGCAGGGTCAGTCGCGCAGCCCGTCCTCGTCGAGCAGATGCCGCCCGGCGCGGTCCTCGACCTCGATCACCCAAAGGTCGGGGTCGAACCGCCGCTGGCGCGCGACGCCGGCATCGACGGCGCTCTCCTCGCCCTCGGCCAGCACAACCCAGGCCCGCGCACCGGTCATCAGGTCGAACGACCGCTGATAGACCACCGCCCGCCCGTCGAGCGTGTTGAGCTTGACCAGCACCGCCCCCGCCGTGCCATCGCCGCGCGCCACCACAAACGCGGGGATGTCGGCAAGCCGCAGCCGCGTCAGATAGGCCGCCACCCAGAAGCCGGCGGTGAGCCGCTCACTCATGCCCGTCCTTGAAATCGAGCCCCATTTCCGAATAGCGCTCGGATTCCTCCAGCCAGTTCGGCCGCACCTTGACCTGCAGGAACAGATGCACGCGGCGGCCGAGGAACTCTTCCAGCTCTTCGCGCGACGCCTTGCCGATGGCCTTGGCGGTCTCGCCACCGCGCCCCAGCACGATCCCCTTGTGCCCGTCACGCGCGACATAGACGATCTGGTCGATCCGGGCAGAGCCATCCTCGCGCTCTTCCCAGTTTTCGGTCTCGACCGTCAGCTCATAGGGCAGTTCCTGATGCAGCCGCAGCGTGAGCTTTTCGCGCGTGATCTCGGCCGCGATCATCCGCATCGGCAGGTCCGCGATCTGGTCCTCGGGGTAAAGATACGGCCCCTCGGGCATCCGCGAGGCGAGCCAGTCGCGCAAGGCGTCGCAGCCATAACCCTTTTCGGCCGAGATCATGAAGGTCTCGACAAAGGCAAAGGCGGCGTTCATCTCCTTCGTGAGTTCCAGCAGCGTCTCGGCCTTGACCCGGTCGATCTTGTTGATGGCCAGCGCCACGGGGGTGCGCCCCACCCGGTCGCCCATGTCGGCCAGGATCGCGCGCACGCCGTCGGTGATGCCGCGATGCGCCTCGATCATCAGCACCACGACATCGGCATCGGCGGCCCCGCCCCAGGCGGCCGCCACCATCGCGCGGTCGAGCCTGCGGCGCGGCTTGAACAGGCCGGGCGTGTCCACGAACACGATCTGCGCCTGCCCCGCCATCGCCACCCCGCGCAGCCGCGCCCGCGTCGTCTGCACCTTGTGCGTGACGATCGCGACCTTGGCCCCCACCATCCGGTTCAGAAGCGTCGATTTCCCGGCATTCGGCTCGCCGATCAGGGCGGCAAAGCCGGCGCGGGTCGGCTCTCGTGCAGCGTCGGTCATTGGCTCACCTTGTTCAAGAGGGCGGCTGCCGCCACCTGTTCCGCCTGTCGTTTCGACCCTGCCGCGGCCCGCTCGGCCGGGCCCGAGGCCAGCCGCACCTCGATGGTAAAGACCGGCGCATGGTCCGGCCCCTCGCGCGCGACCTCGACATAGGCGGGCGGCGGTTCACCGCGCGCCTGCGCCCATTCCTGCAACGCGGTCTTGGCGTCGCGCGCATCCGTGGCCACCTGCCCGATCCGGTCGGCCCAAAGCCGCAATACCACGCCACGCGCCGCATCGAAACCGCCATCGAGATAGACAGCGGCAATCACTGCCTCCATCGCGTCAGCCAGCAGCGCCTCCTTGCGCCGGCCGCCCGATTTCATCTCGGACCGGCCGAGTTTCAACACCGCGCCGAGGTCGATCGCCCGCGCGATGTCGGCGCAGGTCTCGCGGCGGACCAGCGCGTTGTAGCGCGGCGCCACCTGCCCTTCCGAGGCGTTGGGATCGGCGGCGAGCAGCGCCTCGGCCATCACGAGGCCCAGCACCCGGTCGCCCAGAAACTCCAGCCGCTGGTTGTCGTCGCGGTGCGGCGTGGCGATGGAGCCATGCGTGAGCGCCTGCACCAGCAGCGCGGGGCGCCCGAACGCATGCCCCAGCCGCCCGGCAAAGGCGCGCAACTCGCCCGAGAGCTTCACGCCACCGCCTCCCAGATCCTGTCCCAGCGCCATGTCCAGACCATCCACAAGAACCGCCCCTCGGCGGAAAAGGCCACGCGCAATACGCGGCCCGTAACCGCCTCGGCCGGCACCATGCCATAGCCACCCGCGCCTGGCGCCATCCGGCTGTCGAGCACGTTATCGCGGTGATCGCCCATCAGAAAGGAATGCCCCGCCGGCACGGTAAATTCCTCGACCGGGTCGAGCGCGCTTGGCCCCAGATCGAGAATCAGGTGCGCGGCCCCGCCCGGCAACGTTTCGCGCCAGAGCGACGCCTCGCAACGCGCACCAAGCCCAACCGCGCCATTCTCGCAGCGCGGAAACCGGCGCAGCGGACCTTGAGGGGCAAAGGGCTCACCCCAGAGGCCCAGATCGACGATACCGACAGACGCGTCATTGATGAACAGCACGCCGCCCCGCATCTGCACCCGGTCCCCCCCCTGCGCCACGACGCGCGCGATTTCCGGCGTGCCCAGACGCGGGTGGCGGAACACCACCACATCGCCGGGCAGCGGGTCGCGCAGCGGATGGCGCAGCGCGATCACCACATCGCCCACCAGCAGGTTGGGCTTCATCGTGCCCGCAACCATCTGATAGGGCGCCCAGACCAGCCGCGTCAGCAGGAGCACCGACAGCCCGCAGGCCAGCATGAAACCCACCCCGCGAAACGCTGTCGGATCGCGCCGCCGCAGGCGCGGCGACGCGCGTTTGACAAGCAGCACGGCGAGAAACACCAGCCCCGCCCAGGGCAGCGCCAGCACCCAGACCCACCAGCCCGACCAGCCTATATCGTTGATCCGGCGCAGCAGATGCCCGACGAGCGGCACAAACAGTGCCGCCGCCGCCACGATCACCCCCGCCTCGACCCAGAGCAAGCCGTCGGCCCAGACGGCATAGGCGACGCCCAGCGCGACCCAGACCGCAACGAGAAGCGCCAGCGGCACCCGGCCCGTGCGCCCCGACCAGTCAAATCCCGACAGCAACAGCACCAGCGGATTGAGGCCCTGCGTCATGCCGCGCGCACCCGGTCAGTTGACCGGATGGAAGAAGCGGTCCGACCGCCAGGTCCAGAAGGCGAGCATGAATGACCCGGCGGACGAGAACATGATCCGGTCGGCGCGGCCCACGATATCCTCATAGGGCACGAAACCCACACCGTTCTGGGTGCGCGGCACGCGGCTGTCGGCCGAATTGTCGCGGTTGTCGCCCATGAAGAAGTAATTGCCCTCGGGCACCGTAAAGACGCCGGTATCATCCGACCCCTGCGTCTCGATGTTGAGGATGTTGTGGCTCACCCCGCCCGGCAGGGTTTCGGTAAAGCGCGACTTTTCACAATCGGCCCCCCGCTCCGGGCGCCCGTTCTCGCAGCGCGGCGTCTGGCGCTGCGGGCCCTGCAATGCATATGGCTCCACAAAGGTGCCGGCAGGCTCTTGCGGTGCGGCGACATCGTTGATGTAGAGCACACCGCCGCGCATCTGGATACGGTCACCCGGCAGACCGATCAGCCGCTTGATGTAGTCCTGTCCGGTGACGGGATGGCGGAACACCACGACATCGCCCCGTTCGGGCGCGGACCCGAACAGGCGGCCATTGTCGCCCTTGAACACGCCACAGAAATCCTCGGCGTCGATGTCGATGTTCAGGCGCGGAATGCGGATCGACGGGCAGGAGGCATAGGAATAGCCGTAGGCCATCTTGTTGACAAAGAGGAAATCGCCGATCAGCAGCGTGTCCTTCATCGACCCGGACGGGATCCAGAACGGCTGGAAGAACACCGTGCGGAACACGCCCGCGATCAACAGGGCATAGACGATCGTCTTGAGCGTCTCGATGATCGAGGCGCCGATCCCGGGTTTTTCGGTATCCGTCTTGTCTGCCATCTGGCCTGTCCCTGTCTGCTCTGACCGCTACATGCGCGGCAGCTTCGGGGCTGTCAAGCCAAGCGCCATGTCGGCGGCATCAAGCGGCCGCGCCTCGATCACGACAAAAGCCTGCGCCCAGGGGTGGTCGTCGGTGAGCGTGACATGGATCACCGCCTCGTGCCCCGGCGGCGTCATCGCGTCGAGCCGCTCGCGCGCCCAGCCGGTCACATGCATCACCGGCTGGCCAGAGCGCAGGTTGGACACCGCCATGTCCTTCCACGAGATGCCCATGCGCAGCCCGGTGCCGAGCGCCTTGGAACACGCCTCCTTGGCGGCCCAGCGTTTGGCATAGGTCGCCGCCACCGCGCGCGGCCGCGACGCCGCCTTGCGCTGCTCGCGCGCGGTGAACACCCGGTCGCGGAACCGGTCGCCAAAGCGGGCGAGCGTGCCCTCGATCCGCTCGATGTTGCACAGGTCGGACCCGATGCCGAGGATCATTGCGCAGCCTCCACCGCGCGGGCGCGCGTGCAGCCCGCGCGGGGCCGTCGGTGACGGACCGCGGCGCACTGCGGGCCCGGCACGGCAGCCGGCCAGCCCCCGCAGCGGCAGCAGCAGCCGCAGCCGCAGGTCGCAGGCGCGGCGTCGCGCGGCGCCACCCCTTGCACGGCGGCCTGCGGGGCTGTCACAGCCGGGGTCTGCGTCATCTGCCTGTGCATCTGCCGCCTCTCCTCATACGTCCAGGTCGATCACCATCAGGCCCGCCAAGCCGCCGGCACACAGCGCGAGCAACCGCTGGCTGAGCGCCCTGTGTTCGGGATCGGCGGCATAGGTGGCGAGGGCCGCCGCATCGGTGAAACGGCAGATGAAGCCCGCATCCCAGCCCGGCGACAGGTTTTCATAGTCGCGGTTGACGCCATGCTCGAACCCCAGCGCACCGCTCAGGCGGCCCATGACCTGCCCGAGCCCCTCCATCACCGCGGCCAGTTCGCCGGTGTCATGGCCGGGCGCAAGGCGCATCATCACGACATGGGCGATCATGGCTGCACCCGCGGGTCCCGGGCCTCATCCATCAGGCGGCGCATTTCGGCCATTGACGCAGGCAGCCCGCGAAAGATCGCTTCGCCGATCAGGAAATGCCCGATGTTGAGCTCTTTCACCTGCGGAAAGGCCGCTACCGGCGCGACCGTCTCATAGGTCAGCCCGTGGCCTGCGTGCACCTCGAGCCCCAGGCTGTCGGCAAACTCCGCCATCTCGCGCAGCCGGGCCAGTTCGGCGTCGCGATCCGCGAAATGGCCGTCGTGATGGGCGTCGCAATAGGCGCCGGTGTGCAGCTCGATCACCTGCGCGCCGATCCGGTGCGCGGCCTCGACCTGACTGCGGTCGGCGGCGATGAAGATCGACACCCGGCAGCCCGCGTCACGCAGGGGCGCGATGAAATGCGCGAGCTGGTTTTCCTGCCGCGCGACCTCGAGCCCGCCTTCGGTCGTGCGCTCTTCGCGCTTTTCGGGCACGATGCAGACGGCATGGGGGCGATGGCGCAGGGCGATGGCCTGCATCTCGGGCGTCGCGGCCATCTCGAAGTTCAGCGGGATGCGCAGCGCCGCCACCAGGCGGTCAATGTCACTGTCGCCGATATGGCGGCGATCCTCGCGCAGATGCGCGGTGATGCCGTCGGCGCCCGCCTCCTGCGCCATCAGCGCGGCGCGCACGGGGTCGGGATAGGCCGACCCGCGCGCGTTGCGCACCGTCGCCACATGGTCGATGTTCACACCCAGTCGCAGCTTGCCCAGGGCCATAAGGCACGTCCTTTCTGTTTGCCCGCCCGCGCAACCTAGCGCGGCGGAGCCTTGTCGTCAGCATGTGGCGCGGGCCGGTTCCTGAGCAGGTCGAGCTTGGCCCGCAGCGCCTTGCGGCGGCGGTTCTGATAGGCACCGATCAGCGGCAGGGTGAGGTAATAGCAAACCGTCGCCGCCACGATCCCCGGAAGAATCCCGCCCACGAGATAGGGAAAGAAAACCTCGTCATAAAACACGCCCAGCCGGTGCCAGTTGGCCACCTCATCGCTGAAAATCGCGCTGAAATTGTGCCACAGATCGCGCGCCGCCCCTTCGAACTTGCGCCCCAGCGAGGTCTCGAACCCCCGGTTCGGCCGCGAGCCGAGCAGGAAGTGCCCGGTTTGCAGCGACACGATCCCGATCGGCACATAGGTCAGCGGATTGCCAAAGAACGTGCCCAGAAGCGCCGCGAGGATATTGCCGCGCATGACACGCGCGATGATCGCCGCGATGATGAAATGCAGCCCGTAGAAGGGGGTAAAGGTGGTGAACACCCCCGCCCAGACCCCGCGCGCGATCTTTTCGGGCGTGTCGGGCAGGCGCCGCACCCGGTGCTTGACGTATTCGAACGCACGGCCCCATCCGCCACGCGGCCAGAGGGCCTCGGTGACGATCTTCCAGACCGGTCGCCTGTCCCTGCGCTTGAATACCAAAGACCTGTGCCTCTCCTGCCCTAGACCCGCGCCAGCGCGGCGGTCGCCCGCTTGGGATCCCGGTGACGCGCGATGGAGGACACGTTGCTCTCGGCCTCGAGCGCGGTCATCACCCTGTGCAGATGTTCGGCATCGCGCAGGTCAACGTCAACCAGCAGACGATAATAATCCGGCTTGCGGTCGATAAAGTTGAGGTCCGAGATATTGGCCGACTGTTCCCCGATCAGCGTGCAGATGCGCCCGAGCACGCCCGCATCATTGGTGATCGTGAGGTCGAGCGACACGGTGTTGACCGCGCGGTGCGTCCCTTCCTGCCATTGCAGGTCGATCCAGCGTTCGGGCTGTTCCTCGTATTCCGCCAGCACCGGGCAGTCGATGGCATGCACAACCACGCCCTGCCCGCGAAAGGTGATGCCCACGATCCGCTCGCCCGGCACCGGCTGGCAACAGGGCGCGCGGCGAAAGCTCTGGTCCTCGTTCAGGCCCACCACGGCGCGGGCGGCATCGACCTCTTCGCCGGGGCGCTGCGCGAGGTCGGGATAGATCGCGCGGACCACCTCGCGCGACGTGGTCTCGGCACTGCCAAGCCGGGCCAGCAATTCGTCAACATCCTCGAGAGCCAGCGCCTTGGCCGCCGTGCGCAGGGCCTTTTCGGTGGCCTTCTTGCCGACATTCTCGAAGGCCACGCGCGCCAGTTCGCGGCCCAGCTTGATGAACCGCTCGCGGTCCTCCTCGCGCAGGCTGCGCCGGATCGCGGTCTTGGCGCGGCCGGTCACGGCGATGTCGATCCATGTCACCTGCGGCGTCTGGCCCTCGGCGGTGATGATCTCGACCGATTGCCCGTTCTTGAGCCGGGTCCACAGCGGCACGCGCAGACCGTCCACCTTGGCCCCCACGCAGGCGGACCCGATCCTTGTGTGGATCGCATAGGCAAAGTCGATGGGCGTGGCACCGCGCGGCAACTTGATCACATCCCCCTTGGGCGAAAAGCAGAACACCTGATCCTGATACATCTCGAGTTTGACAGCTTCGAGAAACTCGTCGTGGTCATGGTCCTCGTCAAAGCGTTCGGTGAGCGAGGCGATCCAGCGCACCGGATCGACGGCAAAGCGGTTCTCCACCCGTTCGCCGTCGCGGTAGGACCAATGCGCGGCAACGCCGGCCTCGGCCACCTCGTGCATTTCGCGGGTGCGGATCTGCACCTCGACCCGCTTGCCGTCGCGGCCCGACACGGTGGTGTGGATCGACCGGTAGCCGTTCGACTTGGGCTGGCTGATATAGTCCTTGAACCGCCCCGGCACCGCGCGCCAGCGCTGGTGGATCGCGCCCAGCACGCGGTAGCAGTCGCCCTCGGACCCGGTGATGATGCGAAACCCGTAGATGTCGGACAGGCGCGAGAACCCCTGATCCTTTTCCTGCATCTTGCGCCAGATCGAATAGGGCTTTTTCGCGCGGCCAAAGACCTCGGCCTCGATCCCTTCCTTGTCGAGCTCGATGCGGATGTCGGCGGTGATCTTCTGGATCACATCGCCGGTCTCGCGCTGCAGCGTGATGAAGCGGCGGATGATCGAATTGCGCGCCTCGGGGTTCAGGACGCGAAACGCCAGATCCTCGAGCTCTTCGCGCATCCATTGCATGCCCATGCGCCCGGCGAGCGGCGCATAGATGTCCATCGTCTCGCGCGCCTTCTGCGCCTGCTTTTCCGGGCGCATCGACTTGATCGTGCGCATGTTGTGCAGCCGGTCGGCGAGCTTGACCAGCGTCACGCGCAGGTCGCGCGAGGTCGCCATGAACAGCTTGCGAAAATTTTCGGCCTGCCGGGTTTGGGTGGAGTTGAGCTGAAGGTTGGTCAGTTTGGTCACGCCATCGACCAGTTCGGCGATGGCCCGGCCAAAGCGGCTCTCGACCTCGGCAAAGGACGCCTTGGTATCCTCGATCGTGTCATGCAGAAGGGCGGTGATGACCGTGGCATCATCCATCTGCTGTTCGGCCAGGATCATGGCGACAGCGACCGGATGGCTGAAATAGGGGTCGCCCGACTGGCGCATCTGCCCGTCGTGCATGTCCTGCCCAAAGGCAAAGGCATCGCGAATCAGTTGCTGGTTTGCGCGGGGGTTGTAGGTCAGGACCAGCGCGATCAGATCATCAGCGGTCGTCATCCGGTCCCGTGCCTGTTCCCCCGGCCGTCAGACCGGCCTAGCGCTGCCCCTGCGCTTCCATCAACTCGCGCAGCAGACGTTCCTCGGACATATCGTCATGCACGGGCCGGTCAACCTCGGCCCCCATCAGCAGCGCCATGCTGTCCTCTTCGGGCTCGTCAACCTCGATCTGGGTCTGGTTCGCCTCGATCATCCGCTCGCGCAGGTCATCGGCAAGCTGGGTTTCCTCGGCGATTTCACGCAGGGCCACGACGGGGTTCTTGTCATGGTCGCGCGCCAGGGTCAGCGGCGAGCCGGCCGTGATTTCGCGGGCACGATGTGCCGCCAGCATCACGAGTTCAAAGCGGTTGGGGACTTTGTCCACACAATCTTCTACAGTTACGCGGGCCATCGGGCGCTCCCCTCGTTGCGGGCCAGACACGGGGCGCCAGCGCAAAGCAACGCGCAAGGCATGATCCCGCTCTTGGAAGAGGCCGGTATACGGGCTGCAACCGCGATTGACAAGCAGATTTCCCGGCGTGCCGCGGCCCGCTGCCGGGGTGGGTCAGGCCCCCCGGACCGGGGCGGCGCGACTCAGTCCAGCGGCACGACGGCGTCGCGGTCGGCGGCCGGCAGCGCGGCCAGCATCGCTGCGACACTCTGTCCGAGCACCGGATGCACCCAATCCGCCGCGACATCGGCCAGCGGCACCAGCACAAAGGCGCGGTCCTGCAGCCGCGGATGCGGCAGCACCAGCGCGTCGGGCGCGCGCATCTGTTGCAGGTCGGCCGGCAGCGCGCGCCAGTCCTCATAGGTGGCGCGGTCGGGCAGAACCGCGCCGCCCAGCGCCAGCAGGTCGAGGTCGAGCGTGCGCATCCCCCAGCGCTGCAAACGCGCACGGCCATGATTCTGCTCGATTTCATGCAACCGCCGCAGGATTTCAGCCGCCGGCAGGCGGGTCGCCACCGCGACCGCGGCATTGACATAATCGGGCCCTGCGCCGGCCGGAAAGCAGGGGGTGCCAAACATCCGGCTTTTCCCCGTGATCGGGCCGATCGCCATGGCTATCTCGCCCAGAGCCGCGCGCAGCGTGTCCAGCGGTGCGCCGGTCGGAGAGGGCTCATTCCCGCCCAACGCAATCAACGCCACGTCAGTGGCGGGGACTTGCTCATGGGGTTGCGGCATGTCACCATTTCCTTACATTAGCATTCCGGTTCGTCGCTTCCTTACACCACTCACGCTTCCACTCCAGCGGCGCGCTCTCTTTGAAAGGATTATTTGATGTTTTATCGGGACGAGCGGCTTGCGCTCTTCATCGATGGATCGAACCTCTATGCGGCGGGCCGCTCACTCGGGTTCGATATCGACTACAAACTGCTCAGGCAGGAGTTCATGCGGCGGGGCAAGATGCTGCGGGCCTTCTACTATACTGCGCTGCTGGAGAATGACGAGTATTCACCGATCAGGCCGCTGGTGGACTGGCTGCATTACAACGGCTTCACCATGGTCACGAAACCGGCCAAGGAATACACGGACAGCCAGGGCCGCCGCAAGGTCAAGGGCAACATGGACATCGAGCTGACCGTGGATGCAATGGAGCTTGCCCCCCATATCGACCATATGGTGCTGTTCTCGGGCGACGGCGATTTCAAGCCTCTGGTCGAGGCGATCCAGCGCAAGGGTGTGCGGGTCTCGGTCGTCTCCACCATCCGCAGCCAGCCGCCGATGATCGCGGACGAGTTGCGCCGGCAGGCCGACAATTTCATCGAGCTTGACGAGCTGCGCGAGGTCATCGGCCGCCCCCCGCGCGAACCGCGTCCGATGCGCGACGACGCGATGGTGGAAACCGCAGACGAATAGCGCAAACGCCAAGGCGCGCCCCGCAAACGGGGCGCGTCGGCACCATGCAGCCGGATTTGTTGACGGGCAAAGCGGGTCTGTTGTCAAATCTCCCCATCCATTTCAGATGGGAACATTCGATATGGCACGATTTGTATTTGCGACGTTTCTCTGGCTGGCTGGCGCCATGATCCTCGCCACCGCTGCCGATGCACAGTCCGCCCCGCTGCGCGACCTCAACGGTGACGGCATCCCCGACCGCGATGACAATGGCAACGGCATCGCCGACCAGGACGAAGTGCCCTCGGGCAATATCTCGCAGCTTGAGGTGGCCTGCGTGAGTTACGGCACGGTCAACCATTGCCTCGCCTACCACATGCTCTTTTGCCAAAGCTACGGGATGCAGGACGCCTGCCGCCCGGCGGCCATCGGGCAGAATTGTCAGGGCGGTGACCCGGGGGCCTGCAACTTCTACATTGCGCTGATCGAGGCCAACCGCGATTGCAACGCGCGGTTCTACCAACCCGCTTGCGACTGGCTCTCGCAACAGAGGTTCTGAGCATCTCGACAGCGGGCCGGCGGCAGGGCATTAACGGGGCATGACCCAGCCCCTGCCCCCCCTGACCCTCTACCTCGCCGCGCCGCGCGGATTTTGCGCCGGTGTGGACCGCGCGATCAAGATCGTGGAACTCGCACTCGAGAAATGGGGCGCGCCGGTCTATGTGCGCCACGAGATCGTGCACAACCGCTATGTCGTCGATGACCTGCGCGCCAAGGGTGCGGTCTTTGTCGAAGAGGTCGCCGATTGCCCGACCGACCGGCCAGTGGTGTTTTCCGCGCATGGTGTGCCAAAATCCGTGCCCGCCGAGGCCGCAGCGCGGCAGATGATCGCCGTCGATGCGACCTGTCCGCTGGTCACCAAGGTGCATATCGAGGCCGCGCGCCACCACGAGAACGGCTTGCAGATCATCATGATCGGCCATGCCGGCCACCCCGAGACGCTGGGCACCATGGGGCAGTTGCCCGAGGGCGAGGTGCTGCTGGTCGAGACCGAGGCCGATGTCGCCAGCTTGCCCGTGCGCGACCCCGCGCGGCTCGCCTTTGTCACCCAGACCACCCTGTCGGTCGATGATACCGCCGGGGTCGTGGCGGCCCTGCGCGCGCGGTTTCCCGCCATCATCGGCCCCGCGAAAGAGGACATCTGCTACGCCACCACCAACCGTCAGGAGGCGGTCAAGGCGATGGCGCCGCGCTGCGATGCGCTCCTCGTGGTGGGCGCGCCCAATTCGTCGAACTCCAAGCGGCTGGTCGAGGTCGCGGCCCGCGCGGGCTGTGGCTATGCGCAACTGGTGCAGCGGGCGGATGACATCGACTGGCGCGCGCTCGACGGCATCCGTTCTGTCGGCATCACCGCAGGCGCCAGCGCGCCCGAAGTGCTGGTGGACGAAGTCGTCGCCGCCTTTCGCGCCCGCTATGACGTGACCGAACAGAGCGTCGTGACCGCCGAAGAGAACGTCACCTTCAAGGTGCCCCGCGTGCTGCGCGAGGCGACATGACCGGCATCCCGCGCGCCGCGCTTGGCCTTGGCCTCGCCGGGCTGATCCCGTTTCTCTGGGGCGCGCTGACGGTGTTGCGCCCGGATCTGGCAGCCTGGGGAACGGGCGCGCTGGGGCCGCGTTTTGTCGGGCCCTATGTGCAGCTTTTCTACGGCGCGGTGATCCTGTCCTTCATGTCGGGCGTGCTCTGGGGCTTTGCCACGCGCGCCACAGGCCGGGTCGCGGCAGCGGGTTACGCGCTGTCGGTCATTCCCGCGCTCTGGGCGTTCTTCATGACCGGGGGCGGGCCGGTGGCGGCGGCGATGAACCTGATGGCGGGCTTTGCCGGGCTGTTGCTGCTCGACTGGTTCTTCTGGCGGGCGGGGCTGGCGCCGGCGTGGTGGATGCGGCTGCGCGTCCTGTTGACATCTATCGTCCTTATCAGCCTCTTGCCTGTGGTATTTTGATGCCCGCCCTTTTCGCCTATACCGACGGCGCCTGTTCGGGCAATCCCGGCCCCGGTGGGTGGGGCGCGATCCTGATCGCCCGCGAGGGCGACAGGGTGCTCAAGACCCGCGAGCTGAACGGCGGCGAAGCCCTCACCACCAACAACCGGATGGAACTGCTGGCCGCCATCGCAGCGCTCGAGGCGCTGGAGCGGCCGTCGCAGATCACCGTGGTCACCGACAGCGCCTATGTGAAGGACGGGATCACCAAATGGGTCCACGGCTGGAAGCGCAACGGCTGGACCAAGAAGGGCGGGCTCAAGAATGTCGAGCTCTGGCAGCGGCTGGACGCCGCGGCCGCGCGCCACCGGGTGACATGGGAATGGGTCAAGGGCCACGCCGGCCACCCGCAGAACGAGCGCGCGGACGAGCTTGCGCGCGCGGGGATGGCGCCGTTCAAGCCCGGCGCCGTGGCATGACGCTGCTCGCCGCGCTCGACTATGCCTCGGTCGTCATCTTTGCGCTGACCGGCGCGCTGGTGGCGAGCCGCGCGCAGCTCGACCTTGTCGGCTTTGTCTTTATCGCGAGCCTGACGGCGGTAGGCGGCGGCACGATCCGCGATGTGCTGCTCGACCGCAACCCGGTGTTCTGGGTCGGCCAGCCGCTGTTCATCGGGCTGGCGGCGGGGGCGGCCATCGTGGTGTTCTTTACCGCGCATCTGCTGGAAAGCCGCTATCGCAGCCTCTTGTGGCTCGACGCCTGCGCGCTGGCCGTGGCGGTGCCGGCCGGCGTTGCGGTCGCCGTGGCGCTGGGCCATCCGGCGGCCATCGTGCTCATCATGGGGGTCATCACCGGCTGCCTGGGCGGGCTGATGCGCGACGTGGTCTGCAACGAGGTGCCGCTGGTGCTGAAACAGGGCGAGCTGTATGTCACCTGCGCCTTTGCAGGATCGGGGGCGGCCGTGCTGGTGCTGTGGCTCGGCGGCGCACCGGGCGTGGCGTTGCTGGCCTGCGCGGGCGTCACCTTTGCGCTGCGCGCGGGGAGCCTTGCGCTCGGCTGGCGCCTGCCGGTTTACAAGAGCTTTCCGCCGCGCCAATAGCGCCTCAGACCGGCAGCGCGGTCGTCTGGCGCACGGTGCGCAGCGCAAAGGACGACTGCATCTGCGCCACGCCCGGCAGCGTGGCGAGCGATTTGCGGTGGATGCGCGCGAAATCCTCTGTATCGAGCGCCACGACCTTGAGCAGATAATCCGCCGAACCCGCCATCAGATGGCATTCGAGCACATCGGGCACGCGCGCGACCGCGCGCTCGAATGCCTCGAGCACCTCATCGGCCTGCCCGCTTAGCGTGATCTCGACAAAAACCGTCGTCTGCCGCCCGATCTTGCGCGGGTCGAGCAGCGCCACATAGTCGCGGATATACCCGTCCCGCTCGAGCCGCTGCACGCGGCGGTGACAGGCGGAGGGCGACAGGTTGATCCGCTCGGACAGGTCGGCATTCGACATCCGCCCGGCGCGCTGGAGCACATCGAGGATTCGGCGATCAATGCTGTCGAGGTTCATTTGGCGCAAGATCCTCCCACACTATGCATCTTTGGCGCACAATCCTTCGAATGCGGTGCAGGAATGAGGGACCATTTCCCACCCGATTGCAAGCGTTGCGCCGCATCATCCTGCCACAACGGAGGAGAACGCCATGCATATCGGTTGCCCGAAAGAGATCAAACCACAGGAATTCCGTGTCGGCCTGACACCGGACGCCGCGCGCGAGGCGGTGGTCCACGGCCATACCGTCACGGTCGAGACCAATGCCGGCACCGGCGCGGGCTTTGCCGATGCGGATTACATCGCGGCGGGCGCGCGCATCGCCGGCACCGCGGCCGAGGTCTTTGCCAGCGCCGACATGATCGTCAAGGTCAAGGAGCCGCAGAAGGTCGAGCGCGCGATGCTGCGCGAAGGGCAGGTGCTGTTTACCTACCTGCACCTCGCACCCGATCCCGAACAGACGCGCGACCTCCTGGCATCCGGCGCGACCTGCATCGCCTATGAGACGGTGACGGATGACCGCGGCGGCCTGCCGCTGCTCGCCCCGATGTCCGAGGTCGCCGGAAAGCTGGCGCCGCAAGTGGGCGCCTGGACGCTGCAAAAGGCCAATGGCGGGCGCGGCGTTCTGCTGGGCGGGGTGCCGGGCGTGGCGCCGGGGCGGGTGCTGGTGCTGGGCGGCGGCGTCGTGGGCACCCATGCGGCCAAGGTCGCGGCGGGCATGGGCGCGGATGTGACCGTCCTCGACCGGTCGATCGCGCGGCTGCGCTACCTCGACGATGTGTTCGGCGGCACCTTCAAGAACGGTTTTGCCAGTGCCGGTGCGACGATGGAACTTGCCCGGCAGGCCGACCTCATCATCGGCGCGGTGCTGATCCCCGGTGCGGCGGCGCCCAAGCTGATCCGCCGCGCGCAACTGGCCGAACTCAAGCCCGGCGCGGCGATGGTCGATGTTGCCATCGACCAGGGCGGCTGTTTCGAGACAAGCCATGCGACCACCCATCAAGACCCCGTCTATGAGGTGGACGGCGTGATGCATTACTGCGTGGCCAACATGCCGGGCGCGGTCGCGCGCACCGCGACGCTGGCGCTGGGCAATGCGACGATGCCCTTCATGCTGGCGCTCGCCGACAAGGGCTGGAAGGCCGCCTGCGCCGCCGACCGCCACCTGCTCGCGGGGCTCAATGTCCATGCCGGGCGGCTGACCTATGCGGCCGTGGGCGCGGCGCTGGGGATCGACGTGACAGCACCCGAGGCCGCGCTGGCTCTCTGAGCCACGGAAGATCGCGGCCGCTCCGTTCAGGGCAGGACTGTCACCTGAACGGAGCCTTTTTCGATGTTGTCGCGCCTGTCCCCCTGGTTGTTGTGGCTTCTCATGTCCCTGCCGGCGCTCGGCATCGGGATCGAGGCGCTCGGCGCTGAAAGCAGCCGTGTCTATCACCAGCTGCTGCATCCGACCGGCGAGTTTGCCGCGCGGTTTCTCATCATCTCGCTGATGGCGACGCCGCTGATGATGCTGTTGCGTGGCTGGCGCGGGCCGCGCTGGCTGGTGCGCAACCGGCGCTATTTCGGCGTGGCGGCCTTTGGCTATGCCGCGCTGCATACCGCCTTTTACCTTATGTCCGAGACCTGGGCGCGCGTCGTGGCCGACTTTACCGCGTTCGACATCTGGACCGGCTGGCTGGCCTTTGCCATTTTCCTGCCGCTCGCCGCGACCTCGATGGACTATGCGGTGCGCCGGATGGGCACGGCGTGGAAGCGGCTGCAACGCTGGGTCTATGCCGCCGCGATCCTGACGCTGCTGCATTGGGCGAGCCTGCATGACTGGCGCAGCCCCGAGGCCGCGCTGGTGCAATTCGCGCCGCTCGCCGCGCTGACGCTCTACCGGCTGTGGTGGATTTACCTGCGCCCGCGCCCGCTGCGCGCCGCCTGAAACGCAAAAGGGCCCGCCAGACCGGCGGGCCCTTCGCATCCTGTCACGCCTCTCAGCGCGCCTTGAGCGCGTCGCGGATCTCGGCCAGCAGCTCTTCTGCGGTCGGGCCCTTGGGGGCTTCGGGCGCTGCGGCTTCTTTCTTGGTCGCGGCGTCCTTGATCCTGTTCACACCCTTGACCAGCATGAACACCACAAAGGCGATGATGAGAAAGTTGATCACTGCCGTGATGAAGGCACCATAGGCGAACACCGCCGCCCCGCTGTCACGCGCGGTGGCCAGGCCCGCGCCATCGGCCACAGTGCCCTTGAGCACCAGATACATGTTGCTGAAATCGACCCCGCCCAGGATCAGGCCGATGATCGGGTTGATCAGGTCCGCGACCAGGCTGCTGACGATGGCGGTAAAGGCGGCACCGATGATGATCCCGACGGCAAGGTCCATGACGTTGCCTTTTGCGATGAAATCGCGAAACTCTTTGAGCATTCTGTCCCCACTCCTTGGCTGAAGGCGCGCCGTTCTCATGACGGCTGCGCGCACGCGCACAGTGATAGCCGCTCTGCGGAACAGGTCCATGGGTTTTTTTTGGCCGTTCTCCCCCTTAGCTAGGGGTGTCATCCCTTGTCGCAGAAAGCGCCCCCATGACCGATCTTTCAGCCTTTCCGATCACCGCCCGCTGGCCCGCCGCCGACCCGTCGGTGATCCAGCTTTACAGCTATCCCACGCCCAATGGCGTCAAGATCTCCATCGCGCTCGAAGAGCTGGGCCTGCCCTATGAGGCGCATCGCGTCACGCTGTCCGATGCCGATGTCAAAAGCCCCGCGTTCCTCTCGCTCAACCCCAACAACAAGATCCCCGCGATCATCGACCCCGACGGCCCCGGCGGCGCGCCCATCGGGTTGTTCGAGAGCGGGGCGATCCTGATCTATCTGGCGGAAAAGACCGGCAAGCTGATGGGCACCACCCCGGCTGACAAATACAAGGTCATCCAGTGGCTGATGTTCCAGATGGGCGGCGTCGGGCCGATGTTCGGGCAGATGGGCTTTTTCGTGAAATTCGCCGGGGCCGCCATCGAAGACCCCCGCCCCCGCGACCGCTACATCGCCGAGGCGCGGCGCCTGCTGGCGGTGCTCGAGGGCGAATTGGGCGGGCGCGACTGGATCGCGGGCGCGTTTTCCATCGCCGACATCGCGCTGGCACCCTGGATCAACGGGCTCGACTTCTACGGCGCGCGCCAGCTGGTGGGCTGGGATGACATGCCCAATCTGCAGGCCTACCTCGCGCGGTTCTACGCCCGCCCGGCGGTGGACCGGGGCAAGGTGATCCCCGCGCAATAGGCGCGCAGGGCACGCTGCGTCAGCCGCGCAGCGTGCCGCCCGTGGCCTTGGTCACCTTGTCCACGATCTTGGCGCTCACCGCCTCGATCTCGACCTCTTTCAGCGTCGCGCTCACCGGTTGCAGCCGCACTGTGATGGCGAGCGATTTCTTGCCCTCGCCCAGCGCACCGCCGATGAATTCGTCGAACACGCGGACATCTGCGATCAGCGCCTTGTCGGCCCCGGAGGCGGCATTGACCAGCGTCAGCGCCTCGACCCCGGCATCGACCACAAAGGCAAAGTCACGCTCGACCGCCTGAAGATCCTGCGCGGCAAGCGCGGGGCGCGTGGCCGAGCGCGTGCGTGGCAGCGGCACCTCTTCGGGCCATATGACAAAGGCCATGGCGGGGCCTTTCACATCCATCTCGCGCAGCACCTTGGGGTGCAGTTCGCCAAAGATGCCCAGCACCTTTTTCGGCCCCAGCGTCAGCATCCCGTGCCGCCCCGGATGCCACCAGCCGGCCGCGCCCCGGCTGATCTGCACCTTGGCCGGCGCGCCAATCGCGGCGAGCACCGCCTCGGCATCGGCCTTGGCGTCATAGAGGTCCACGGGCCGCGCGCTGCCATGCACATCCTTGGGCCCGGTTCGCCCGATCAACAGGCCCGTGACCAGCAGATGCTGGTCACCCGGCTCTCCGCCGTGAAAGGCATGGCCGACCTCAAAGAGCGCCATGTCGGCAAAGCCGCGCGCCTGATTGCGCGCGGCGGCGCGCAGGAGGCCGGGCAGCAGCGCGGGGCGCAGGTGGCTCATGTCCGACGCGATGGGGTTCTCCAGCATCGTCGCATCGTCGCCGCCGCCGAACAGCGCCGCCGCCTGCGCGTCGATAAAGCTGTAGGTGACGCATTCGTTGTAGCCCAGCGCCGCACAGCTACGCCGTGCCGCCGCGCTGCGCTGTTGCAGCGGGGTCAGCACCGGCGCGGGCACGCCGGGCTGCATCCGGGGCATCGGGCGGCCCACCAGTTTGGTCAGCGATGCGATGCGCGCGACCTCTTCGACCAGATCGGCCTCGCCCTGCACATCGGATCGCCAGCTTGGCACATGGGCCATGTCGCCCCCGCCTTCGCGCGTGATGCGAAAGCCCAGCGCGGTCAGCGTCGCGCGTTGCGTGGCGGCAGGAATGTCCATGCCCACAAGGCTTTGGACCCGGTCGGTGTCGAGCCGGTAGGCGCGGGCCTGGTCGGGCAGCGCGCCCGCCATCACCACGTCCGACGCCACGCCGCCGCACAGATCGAGGATCATCCGCGTCGCCGCCTCGAGCCCATGCGGCGTCCAGTCCGGGTCGATCCCGCGTTCGAAACGGTAGCGCGCGTCCGAATTGATCCTGAGCGCGCGCCCCGTGAGCGCCGTGCGCACCGGGTCGAAATAGGCGGCCTCGACGAACACATCGGTGGTGGCCTCGGTGCAGCCTGTGGCAAGCCCGCCCATCACGCCGGCGATGCTCTCGATCCCCGCATCGTCGGAAATCACCGTCATGCCGGGCGCAAAGGTATAGTCCTTGTCATCCAGCCCGCGCAGCACCTCACCGCCTTGCGCGCTGTGCACCCGCAGGCCGCCTTGCACCTTGGCCGCGTCGAACACATGCAAGGGGCGGTTCTGGTCATAGGTGAAAAAGTTCGTCACATCGACCAGCGCCGAAATCGGGCGCAGCCCGACGGCGCGCAGTCGCTGTTGCAGCCAGTCGGGCGACGGGCCGTTCGTCACCCCCCGGATCACGCGGCCATAGAACACCGGGCAGCCTTCGCGCGTGTCGTCGTCGATGCTGACCGTGATCGGGCAAGCGAAAGCACCCGGCACCGGGTCGGCCGCGAGCGGCCTGAGCACGCCCAACCCCCGCGCGGCAAGGTCGCGCGCGATGCCATGCACACCCAACGCATCGCCGCGGTTCGGCGTGATCGCGATTTCGATCACCGGATCGACGCGGGCGGGGTCATGGGTGGCGAGCCAGTCGGCAAAGCTGTCGCCGACCGCACCCGCCGCAAGCTCGATGATGCCGTCGTGATCGTCGCCCAGTTCCATCTCGCGGGCAGAGCACATCATGCCATGGCTTTCCACGCCGCGGATCCGGCCCACGCCGATGGTGGTGTCGATGCCGGGGACATAGGTGCCGGGCCGGGCGACCACGACGGTGATGCCGGCGCGCGCGTTGGGTGCGCCGCAGACGATCTGCGTGACGCCGCCGGGAAGATCCACCTGACAGACGCGCAGCTTGTCCGCATCGGGGTGCTGCACCGCGCTGACCACACGGCCCACGACAAAGTCGCGCAGGCGCGCGGCGGGGTTTTCCACGCCTTCGACCTCGAGCCCCAGATCGGTGAGCGCTTCGGTAATCTCTTCGACCGTCGCCGTCGTGTCGAGATGCGCCTTGAGCCAGGAAAGGGTGAACTTCATGCTGTGGTCCCGTGTTCTGCCGGGCCGCAGGCCCACTGCGGCCCGGACCCGAGGAATATCCCGGCGCTCTTATCCCATCTGCGGGCGCGGGGAAAGCCGTCGGCACGCCCATATCGCGCCCCGAATGCGCCCATATCGCGCCCCGACCGCGCCCAGACCGCGTCATGAAAGCACCGCGAAGCCGTGGGATGGTTAACGGGTGTTTTCAAAAGTGAAAAGGGTGACGCCCATGCAATATCGCGGCCTGATCCTGCTGATCTTTGGCGCGAGCCTGATCATGTCGCCGCTGGCCGTGCATCTGGTCGAACGGTCCCAGAGCAGCACGCCCGCCGCGCAGCAGGTGGTGACGCAAGGCGCGCGCGATGCGGCCTGTGACGCGGCCAGTCTGGACACGCCCAGCGGGCGGCTGGGCTGTCAGCGGCAATCGGCCCGCACGCAGACGCGGCGGATCGGCGCAGGCGGCGCGCTCTTCGTCGCCGCCCGCAACTAGCTGTCACCTCAGCCCTTTTTCAGAGCCTTCTGCCCCAGCACTTCGGCGATCTGCACGGCGTTCAGCGCGGCACCCTTGCGCAGGTTGTCCGACACCACCCAGATGTTGAGCCCGTTGTCGAGCGTGCTGTCCTGCCGGATGCGGCTGACAAAGGTCGCATAATCGCCCACGCATTCGATGGGCGTGACGTAGCCGCCCGGCTCACGCTTGTCGATCACCATGACGCCGGGCGCCTCGCGCAGGATGTCGCGCGCCTCGTCCTCGTCGAGGAACTCCTCGAACTCGATGTTGATCGCCTCGGAATGGCCGACAAACACCGGCACGCGCACGCAGGTGGCGGTCACCTTGATCGCAGGGTCGAGGATCTTTTTCGTCTCCACGACCATCTTCCACTCTTCCTTGGTCTGCCCGTCCTCCATGAACACGTCGATCTGCGGGATCACGTTGAAGGCGATCTGCTTCTGGAACTTCCGGGGCGGCTTGTTGTCGGTGGGGTTGTAGATGCTCTTGGTCTGGTCCCAGAGCTCGTCCATCCCCTCCTTGCCGGCGCCCGACACGGATTGATAGGTGCTCACCACCACCCGCTTGATCCGGGCGCGGTCGTGCAGCGGCTTGAGCGCGACAACCATCTGCGCGGTCGAACAGTTGGGGTTGGCGATGATGTTCTTGGCGGTATAGCCCATCACCGCATCGGCGTTCACCTCGGGCACGATCAGCGGCACCTGCGGGTCGTAGCGGTAGAGCGAGGAATTGTCGATCACGACACAGCCGGCGGCGGCGGCCTTGGGCGCGTAGATCTTTGTCGCGTCAGAGCCTATGGCAAAGAGCGCGATGTCCCAGCCGGTAAAGTCGAAGGTGTCGAGGTCCTGCGTCTTGAGCGTGCGGTCGCCAAAGCTGACCTCGGTGCCGAGCGAACGGCGGCTCGCCAGTGCGGCGATCTCATCGACCGGGAACTGGCGTTCATCGAGGATATTGAGCATTTCGCGGCCCACATTGCCCGTGGCACCGGCGACGACGACTTTATAGCCCATGGTTGGTTTCCTTGTTCAGACCGGGCGCGGATATACCCTTTTGCGCCGGGGTGAAAGGGGCAGTGCGGGTCAGTCGGTGCGGTCGCGTGACATCAGGTAGGCCGCGAGGCCGGCCAGCAGCAGCAGCCCGAACAGGCCGAAGAGGATGACGTAGGCGCCATCGCCCGCCCCTTGCGCAAGACCGAAAACCGGCCCCGAGGCCAGTTGTGCCGCCCCGACCCCGCCGATGCCGAAGAGGTTGACAAGCGTCACCCCCCGCCCGGTCAGATGCGCCGGGAAATAGGCTCGCGCATGGGCGGCGATCAGCGGGAAGGACGCGCCGCAAAAGCCGATCAGCGCAAAGAGCGCCGCCGCCGGCACCAGCGCGCGGATGTCAAAGAGCCAGAAGGCGATACAGCCCAGCGCGCCGCCCAGATTGCCAAGGAAGATCACCCATTTGCGCGTGCCGAACAGCCGCTCCATCGGGCCATAGGCAAAGCTGCCGGCGATCATGGCAAGGCCCATGACGAGCGTGACCATGCCGATCAGCCGCTGGTCGCCGCCCAGCACATCGCTGGTATAGGGTCCGGCCCAGAGGCCGCGGATCGCGGCCGCGGGGGCATAGTTCACGAACATCAGCGCCAGGATCGGCCAGAGCGCGGGGATGCGCAGCAGGTCGAGCACCGAGCCGCGCGCGCCGCCGGCCTCGCGCGGCGGGTCCTTGATCGTGGCCATCAGGAGGGCCGCGATCACCAGCGTCACCGCCGCCACCCCCCAGAGCGTCGCGCGCCAGCCAAAGGCGGTCGCGGCCCAGGCGAGCGGCGCAGAGCCCGCGATATTGCCAAAGGTGCCCAGCCCGATGACGAGCCCCGCCAATGTGCCGAAGGCCGCCGGCGGATACATCCGCGCCAGGATGAAATAGGAGGCCATCAGCACCGGCGAGCAGCCGACTGCGATCAGCATCATCGCCAGCGTGACATGCAAAGGCGTCTGCGCCAGCGCCAGCAGCGCAGCCCCCCCGGCCCCGCCCAGCGCGAACAGCAGACCGGTGGTGCGACGCGGCCCGATCCGGTCGAGCGCGGCGCCCACCGGGATCTGCATCGCCGCAAAGACGATGAACCACAGCCCCGAGGCCAACGCGAGATCGTCAGGCGTGGCGCCGAGGTCGGCGCGCAGGTCGGGGGTGAGCACCGGCAGGAAGGCGCGGTAGAACTGCGACAGTGCATAGCCGAGCACGAGGCAGATCAGTCCGATGCGCATGAGAGGCCCTTTCGCGTTGCAGAGGTCGCGTTGCAGGGGTCACGTTGCACAGGCCGCCGGTGGCTGCAAGGGAGCGAAGAAGGGTGGGGGCTCTGCCCCCGTCCCTGCGGGACTCCCCCGGGATATTTGGGGCCAAAAGATGAGGACGGGGCCGCGCGCGGTGCGGACGGCCCCGACGAAAGTCAGGATCAGAGGATGAAATCGGCCGCGTTCAGGGACGTGACACCGATCAGGGTGATGGCGAAATCGGCGCGGGCGTCGCCGTTGGTGTCGCCGAACACCGTGGCATTGCCGCCGGCCACCGCGTACCAGATGCCCTGTGCGGAGGCGGTCGTGCCGGAGAAGGTGAACGCCTGATCCCCCGACAGGCCGCGGCTTGCGTCCACCTGTTGCAGGTCGATCACGTCGCGGCCGCCGAAATCGGTGATCACGTCGCGTTTGGCCGCCTTGAGACCGGTGTCGCGGTCGTCGAACACGAAGGTGTCGGCGCCGCGGTTACCGGTCATCGAGTCAACGCCGCGCCCGCCATTGATCAGGTCGCGCCCGCCGCCGCCCAGCAGCCTATCGTTGCCATCGCCACCGTAGAGCGTGTCGTTGCCGGCGCCGCCCGACAGGATGTCGTTGCCCGCGTCGCCCGAGAGCGTGTCGCGCCCCGCGCCGCCGCTGATCGAGTCATTGCCGCCCGCGCCGCGCAGCGTGTCGTTGCCGCCCGCGCCTTTGATCGTATCATCGCCGCTGGTGCCCTCGATCACATCGGGGCCGGGGGTCGGATCGGGGAGCGGCTCGCCGGTGTTGTTGTTGGCGAGCGCCACCATCTGGGCAAAGGTGTAGGTCGCCCCGTCGGCGAACACGAAGGTTTCCACGTCCCGCACGGTATAGGCATAGCCCTGGGTGCCGACATTGCCGCGGAAGGCGAGCTCGTTCGGGGTCGTGGCAAAGACGCCGGTCCGCTCAAGCGTCGTGGGCAGTTCGAGCCTGTCGTCGCCCGGGCCGCCGCTCACGATGTCGGGGCCGAAGAGCGGGCGGAACAGATCGTCGCCGCTGGTGCCAAACAGCTGGTCGGCCCCGTTGGTCCCGGTGAAGGTCTGGCCCGACGGCGGCGGCGTGCCCCCGGCACGCGCGATCAGCGTGCCGATGTCGTATTCGTCGAGCGTGAGGAACTGCACGCGTTCGATATTGCCCAGCGTATGGCGGAACGACAGGATGCCACCAACGCTCGACACCACAAGATAGCCCTGCGCGTCGATCGAAAGGGCGGCATTGGCCAAGGACACCTGCATGGCCGCCATGTCATTGCCGGCCCCGCCATCGATGAAGTCGGTGCCGGTGCCGCCGATGATGATGTCATCCCCGCCGAGGCCGGCAATCACATCGTCGCGGATGGTTGCAAAGACATAATAGTCGTTCTCTTCGGTCAGGGTCAGTGTGGCTTCGAGGCCGAATATGGTGGTAACCAAGTAGACTCTCCGGATATGGGCTGCGGACGCTGGGCGCGGCAGTGTGACAAGGAGCCCAACTTTGTCCGGCGCATCATGTCAGTCAAGTGACAGGCTGCGCATAAACGAAAAAATTTCAATGATCTGGCTTGGTGACTGCCGGTGCTTTGGCACCATCAAAGCGGGCGCGCAGGGCGGCCTTTTGCACCTTGCCCATGGCGTTGCGCGGCAGGCTGTCCACCACCTCGATCCGGCGGGGCTGTTTGTAGCGCGCAAGGCTTGTGCCCAGCGCCGCGCGCCAGCCGTCGGGGTCGGGTGTGGTGCCGGGCGCGGGCACCACGACCGCGATGGCGATCTCGCCCAGATCGGGGTCGGCCAGGCCGATCACGGCGCTTTCCAAAATGCCGGGCAGCGCGTCGAGCGCCTCTTCGACCTCGACCGGATAGATGTTGTAGCCGCCCGAGATGATCAGATCCTTGGCGCGGCCGACGATGGTCAGGTAGCCGTCCTCCGACATCTGGCCCAGATCGCCGGTGATGAACCAGCCGTCGGGGCGCATGTCCTGCGCGGTCTTGTCGGGCATCTGCCAATAGCCCTGAAAGACATTGGGCCCGCGCACCTCGATCCCGCCGATGGCGCCTGCCGCCACCGGATCGCCCTGCGCATCGCAGAGCCGGACCTCGACCCCCGGCAGGGGCTGGCCCACGGTTCCGGGGCGGCGGTCGCCCGCATAGGAGTTCGAGGTGATCATGTTGGTCTCGGTCATGCCGTAGCGTTCGAGGATGCGCTGGCCGGTGCGCGCAGTCCAGTCGCGGTGGGTCTGCGCCAGCAGCGGGGCCGAGCCCGAGATGAAGAGCCGCATATGCGCTGTGGCGGCGGCACCCAGCCGGGGGTCGTCGAGCAGGCGGGTGTAGAAGGTGGGCACGCCCATCATCGTGCTGGCCCGCGGCAGATGCGCGAGCACGGCGTCCACGTCAAAGCGCGGCAGAAGGATCATCGCGCCGCCTGCGAGCAGCGTGACATTGGTCGCCACAAAGAGGCCATGCGTGTGGAAGATCGGCAGCGCATGCAAGAGCACATCGGCGGGGGTAAAGCGCCACAGCCCCACCAGCGCCTGCGCGTTCGACAGAAGGTTGCGCGCAGACATCATCGCGCCCTTGGACCGGCCCGTGGTGCCCGAGGTGTAGAGGATCGCGGCAAGGTCATCCATGCCGCGCGGCACCGGGGTGAAACCGTCAGGCTGCCCCTCGGCCAGATCGGGCAGCGTGCCGGTGCCATCCGTGCCCAGCGTCTGCACCTGCGCGCCGTGCCGCACCGCGACCTCGGCCAGCGCGGGCGCGTCATCGGGCGCGCAGAGCAGCAGGGCGGCGCCGGCATCGCCCACGAAATAGTCCACCTCGGCAGGCGTATAGGCGGGGTTGAGCGGCAGGAACACCAGCCCGGCCTGCACACAGGCGGCATAAAGCGCCAGCGCATCGGCGGATTTGCCGACCTGCGCCGCGAGCCTGTCGCCGGGCCCCATCCCCAGCCCGGTCAGCGCATGGGCAAAGCGGGCCGCGCGGGCGAGAAAGGCCGCGTGGGTGAGGATCGTGCCTCCGGGCAGGATCAGGAAAGGTGTCGCGGCCCCGGCATGGCGGCCAAAGAGCCCGTCGTAAAGTGCATTGCCCATTGCGCATGGCCTCCCTCTGTGCCCCCGGCATAGCAATGCGCGGGGGCCGGGGACAAGGGCGGCGCGATGCGGCTACATCGCGCGCGAATGGCGTCCTTCGGGCATGTGATAGGCATCGACCGCCTGTGCCACCAGCCGGGCGATGATCCGGGGCGCGCGGGTGATGCGGATCACGCCGTTTTCGAGGGTGACATGGTCGGCATAGCGGCTGCGCAGGGCCTCGGTGCGGTCGAGCATGGAGGCGTAGCTTTGCCCATGCGCTGCGGCGAGCGCGTTCAGATCGAGCGAGAACCGGCACATCAGCGCCTCGATCATCGCGGCGCGCAGGCTGTCCTCGGCGCTCATCGCATGGCCCCGCTCGGTGGGAAGCCGCCCGTCCTGCACCGCGCTGGCATAGCGCGAGGAGGTCGAGATGTTCTGCGTATAGCCCTGCGGATAACGCGAGATGGCCGAGGCGCCGAGCCCGATCAGCACATCCGACGTGTCGTCGGTATAGCCCTGGAAATTGCGCCGCAGCGTGCCCTTTGCATCGGCCACGGCCATGCTGTCTGTCTCGCGCGCGTAGTGATCGATGCCGATCTCGCGGTAGCCATCCCACGCAAAGAGCCGCCGCGCGGTGTCAAAAAGGTCGAGCCGCGTCTCGGCGTCGGGCAGCGCGTCGGACGGGATCATCACCTGCCGTTTGGCCATCCACGGCACATGGGCATAGCCGTAGAGCGCGATGCGGTCGGGGTTCAGCGACAGCACGCGCTGCACCGAGTCGGACATGCGCGGGCGGGTCTGGTGCGGCAGGCCATAGAGAATGTCCATGTTGAGGCTGTCCACGCCGGCATCGCGCAGCATATCGACCACATCGCGCGTCTGCTCGAAGCTTTGCGTGCGGCCGATGGCATCCTGCACCAGCGGGTCGAAATCCTGCACGCCGATACTGGCGCGGGTCATGCCGATGGCGCGCAGCGCGGCGATACGGGGGGCATCGACCTCGGTCGGGTCGATCTCGACCGAGAACTGCATGTCAGGCGCCTTGGGCCGGAACGTCCCGAGCGCGGCGCCCAGTTCGGCGATCATCGCGGGGCTCAGCAGCGTGGGCGTGCCGCCGCCGAGGTGGATCTGGCTGATGACGACATCGGGGCGCAGCCGGGCACCGATCAGCGCCAGCTCGTCCTTGAGCAGCGCAAGATAGGGGATCAACGGCCGGTCGGTCGATGTGCCCTGTGTCCGGCAGGCGCAGAACCAGCACAGCCGCCGGCAATAGGGGATATGCAGGTAGAGCGAGACACGCGCGCCGGCGGGGACTGCCTGCATCCATTGCGCCGCCTGTTCGGGCCCGACACTTTCGGAGAAATGGTTGGCGGGCGGATAGCTGGTGTAGCGCGGGACCCGCGCGTCAAATAGTCCCAAATCCCGCAATTGCTTCACACTAGACATTGCACAACCTTCTTAAAAATGGGTTAGGGTTTGTTTCAGACTTACCAGGAGCGAGGCACCATCTGCCATGAGCCAAGCTGTCGCTGAACAGGATTGCGCGGACTGTCCGATCCGCCATCGTGCCGTCTGCGCGCGTTGCGAGCCGGATGAGTTGAACCTGCTCGAAGAGATCAAGTATTACCGCAACTACGAGACCGGACAGACGGTGGTCTGGGCCGGCGACGAGATGAACTTTGTCGCCTCGGTGGTGCGCGGCGTGGCCACGATGTCGCAGACGATGGAGGACGGGCGCACGCAGATGGTGGGGCTCTTGCTGCCCTCCGACTTCATCGGGCGTCCGCGCCGCGCGACCTCGCCCTATGACGTGACGGCGGTCAGCGACCTGACCCTGTGCTGTTTCCGGCGCAAACCGTTCGAACAGCTCATCGCCACCACGCCGCATGTCGCGCAGCGCCTCCTGGACATGACGCTGGACGAACTGGATGCCGCGCGCGAATGGATGCTGATCCTGGGCCGCAAGACCGCGCGCGAAAAGATCGCGAGCCTGCTGACGATCATCGCGCGGCGCGAAGCGGCCTCGGGCCTTGTCAGCACCAAGGGGCCGATCGTGATCGACCTGCCGCTCACGCGCGAGGCGATGGCGGATTATCTCGGCCTCACGCTCGAGACCGTGAGCCGCCAGGTCTCGGCGCTCAAGGCCGATGGCATCATCGTGCTCGAGGGCAAGCGGCGGATCATCGTGCCCGACATCCGCAGCCTGATGATGGAAACCGGCGACGACATGGATGGCGGGATGATCGCCTGACCGGGGCGGTCTGCCTGCGGATTGCTCGGTCATCACCGCCATCATTTCAATGCGCCATGATCAACGGCACCGTCGTCGTCTCGAGCATGTCGCGCGTGGCGCCGCCCAGGATCGATTCGCGGAACCGGGAATGGCCATAGGCCCCCATCACGATGGCGTCGGCGCCATGTTCGCCGGCAAAGCGGGCCAGAACCTCGGACACGCGCGGCAGGGTCCGTGCCAGGATCGAGACCTCGGTGCGGACTCCTTGTCGTGACAGCATCACGCTGACAGATCCGCCGGGGTCCGAGCGTTCGGGCGTATGCGAGGGCGGATCGACCATGACGATATCGACATGATCCGCCGCCGTCAGCACCGGCATCGCCGCCCGCACGACCGCAAAGGATTCGTCGCTTTCGTTCCAGGCGACAACGACACGGCGGAAGGGGACGGAATAGTCATGGACCGCGTCCGGCACGATGAGGATGGCGGCGCCGGTCCCGAACAGCGCCGCCTCGAGCACCGTCACCTGCAACGGCGAACGGCCAGGGCCATAGGGCTTGGTCGCGACAAAAAGGTCAGAGTAGCGCGCGAGCCGCGACACCATCGTATCAAGACCGAGTTGCGGCACCACGACCGGCTGCACCGCGTGGCGCACCAGCGTGGCCGGAATCGCCTTGCGAACCCACTCCACCAGATGGTCGGCCCGTTCGCGGGCCTCCTGGGCGCCCGATTCGAGAATCATCGCGGTCGCACCGACCGGCATGACGTCATAGCGCGCCGGGTCGATCCCGAGGCAATGGACGTCCAGGTGCGCGCCTTCGCGTTGCGCGATGGCAAGGGCCGCGTCAAGCGCGGGCGCATCGCCCATATCATCCGTAACAATGACTGTGATCGTCTTGTAGGCCATCGCGTATCTCCCTTGGTTCCGCTGCCGATGCCCGACCATCCCAGAATGACCAGCTGATGCCTTGATACCTATCAAATGCCGCGGCACATGGTTTTGACATGGATCAAGGCGACGCCTCTGTGCTTCTGTGAGATCAGCACCAATGGGCCAACTGTCCGGTCGGTCCTGCCATGTCTGGCAGGCCGGCCCGGACGCACACGAACGAGGGAAAATCCTGATGTGGGACTGGGTTAAGATTGCGGCATTCGGGCTGATCGCCCTGTTTGCCGCACTCGCTGCAAACTGGGCGCGCGACGACGCCTATATGGTTCACGCGCTGATCGTCATGGCGGTCGCGGCCGGCATGTTCGTCTGGTCGGTGCGCCACGCCGGAGAGCCGGCCGGCCCCGCGCCGCAGGGCTATAACGACGCGGTCATCCGCGCCGGCGTGATCGCGACCGCCTTCTGGGGCATCGCGGGCTTTCTGGTGGGCACCTTCATCGCGTTCCAGCTCGCCTTTCCGCAGCTCAATTTCGATTTCCTGCAGGGCTACGGCAACTTTGGCCGCCTGCGCCCGCTGCACACCTCGGCGGTGATCTTTGCCTTTGGCGGCAACGCGCTGATCGCCACATCCTTCTACATCGTGCAGCGCACCAGCGCGGTGCGGCTGTGGGGCGGCAATGCCGCCTGGTTCGTGTTCTGGGGCTACCAGCTCTTTATCGTGCTGGCGGCGACCGGCTATCTGCTGGGCGTCACCCAGTCCAAGGAATATGCCGAACCCGAATGGTATGTGGACCTGTGGCTGACCATCGTCTGGGTCGCCTATCTGCTGGTGTTCCTCGGCACGCTGATGAAGCGCCGCGAGCCGCATATCTATGTGGCCAACTGGTTCTTTCTCGCCTTCATCGTCACCATCGCGATGCTGCATATCGTCAACAACCTGTCGCTGCCGGTCTCGGTCTTTGGGTCCAAGTCGGTGCAGGTCTTTTCCGGCGTGCAGGACGCGATGACGCAGTGGTGGTATGGCCACAACGCGGTCGGCTTCTTCCTCACCGCCGGGTTCCTCGGCATGATGTATTACTTTGTCCCGAAACAGGCCAACAAGCCGGTGTTCAGCTACAAGCTGTCGATCATCCACTTCTGGGCGCTGATCTTTCTCTATATCTGGGCCGGGCCGCACCACCTGCATTACACCGCCCTGCCCGACTGGGCGACAACGCTGGGCATGACCTTTTCGATCATCCTGTGGATGCCGTCCTGGGGGGGCATGATCAACGGCCTGATGACGCTCTCGGGCGCCTGGGACAAGATCCGCACCGACCCGATCATGCGGATGTTCGTCATCTCGCTGGGCTTTTACGGCATGTCCACATTCGAAGGGCCGATGATGTCGATCCGCGCGGTCAACTCCCTGTCGCATTACACCGACTGGACCATCGGGCACGTCCATTCCGGCGCGCTGGGCTGGAACGGGATGATCACCTTTGCCTCGCTCTACTTCATGACCCCGCGCCTGTGGAACCGCGACCGGCTCTACTCTCTCGCTCTGGTCAACTGGCACTTCTGGCTCGCGACCATCGGCATCGTCCTCTACGCCTCCTCGATGTGGGTGACCGGGATCATGGAAGGGCTGATGTGGCGCGACGTCGATGCGCAGGGCTTCCTCGTGAACTCCTTTGCCGACACCGTGGCGGCCAAGTTCCCGATGTATGTGGTGCGCGGTCTGGGCGGCGTCCTGTTCCTGAGCGGCGCGCTCATCATGTGCTACAACCTGTGGATGACAGCCTTTGGCAAGCAGCAGCCTGCCTCTGTCGCCACGCCTGCTGAATAAGGAGAAACGGATCATGGCACTCCTTGATCGTCACGCAATCATCGAAAAGAACGCGACCCTGCTGCTCGCGGCCTCCCTTGTGGTGGTCTCGGTCGGCGGGATCGTCGAAATCGCGCCGCTCTTCTACCTCGAGAACACCATCGAGACCGTCGAAGGGATGCGCCCCTACACGCCGCTGGAACTGGCGGGGCGCGACATCTTTGTCCGCGAAGGGTGCTACGTCTGCCATAGCCAGATGATCCGCCCGATGCGCGACGAGGTCGAACGCTATGGCCATTACTCGCTGGCGGCCGAATCGATGTATGACCACCCGTTCCAATGGGGGTCAAAGCGGACGGGGCCCGACCTCGCCCGCGTCGGCGGGCGCTATTCGGACGACTGGCATGTGCAGCACCTCACCGATCCGCAGTCGATGGTGCCGGAGTCGATCATGCCGCCCTATGGCTTCCTGCGCGACCGGCAGCTTGACGGGCGCTATATCGGCGACCTGATGGCGACGCATCGCGCGGTGGGGGTGCCCTATACCGACGAGATGATCGCCAATGCCCGCGCCGATTTCATGGCGCAGATCGACCCGATGTCGGATGGGTATGATGCGCTCGAGGCGCGCTATGTCGTCGATCCGAACCCCGATGACGACATCGAGCTGCGCTATACGGTCAAGGCGTCGAACCCCGATGGACAGCCCGGCATCTCGGAGATGGACGCGCTGGTCATCTACCTGCAAATGCTCGGCACGCTGGTCGATTTCTCGACCTTCACGCCCGACGCCAGCCGCTGAGGAGGGCCCCGGATGGAAACCTACACCTTCTTGCGGCAACTCGCCGATAGCTGGGTCATGCTGGTGATGCTGCTGCTTTTCATCGGGATGGTCCTGTTCCTGTATCGCCCCGGCAGCCGGCACATTCACGACGCGGCCGCATCCGTGCCGTTCCGCCACGAGGACCAGCCCGCCCGCGTCATCCAACCCCAGAAAAGCCCGGAGACCCGGTCATGAGCAAGAAACCGACACCAAAATCCGCGCCACATCAGGTCGAAACCACAGGCCATAGCTGGGACGGCATCGAAGAGCTGAACAACCCGCTGCCGCGCTGGTGGGTCTGGGTGCTCTATGCCACCATCGTCTGGGGCGTCTGGTACACCATCGCCTATCCGGCATGGCCGGTGGGCCGCGAAGGCGCCACGGCGGGCTACAAGGGGTTCTCGACCCGTGGCCAGGTCGCCGAGGAAATCGCCGCCGCGAACGAGGCCAATGCGGCGATGATGACCCGGCTTGCCGAGGCTGACCTCACCACCCTGACCGATGACCCCGAACTGCACAGCCTCGCCGTGAATGGCGGGCGCAGGATCTTTGCCGCGAACTGTTCGCAGTGCCACGGCTCGGGTGCGGCGGGTGTGCAGGCGGCGGGCTATCCCAGCCTGCTCGACGATGACTGGCTCTGGGGCGGCACCATCGAGGATATCGCCTATACCGTGACGCATGGCATCCGCAACGAACAGTCGCCCGACACCCGCTGGTCGCAGATGACCGCCTTTGGCGAGATCCTGTCGGCCGAGGAAATTGCCCAGGTCGTGCAGCATGTCCGCGACATTTCGGGGCAGGAGCATGACGCGACACTCGCGGCCGCGGGCGAGGAGGTGTTCCTCAACAACTGTTCCGCCTGCCATGGCGAGATGGGCGAGGGCAACCATGACCTCGGCGCGCCGCGGCTGAACGATGCGATCTGGCTTTATGGCGGCAGCGTCGAGAGGATCACCGAAACGGTCACCTACGCCCGCTTTGGCGTGATGCCGTCATGGTCGGAGGAATGGCGCGGCGCCTCCGGTCTCAGCCAGGCCGAGATCAACGCGGTGGCGTCCTATGTCCACCAGCTTGGCGGCGGGCAGTAGTGCGGCGGACTTCCCGGCGGGCGGCCCAAACCGCCTGTCCAACTGCAAGGCGGCATCCCCGGATGCCGCCTTTTTTGCCTGCGGCGGGGGCGGTCACTCGCGGGCGTAGACATCCTCGTAGCGGATGATGTCATCCTCGCCCAGATAGCTGCCGGTCTGCACCTCGATCAGCACCATCGGCACCTTGCCGGGGTTCTCCATCCGGTGCACGGCGCCCAGCGGGATATAGACCGACTGGTTCTCGCTGATGAGCTTGACCGTGTCATCGACCGTGACGCGTGCCGTGCCCTGCACCACGATCCAGTGTTCGGACCGGTGGTGATGGCTTTGCAGCGACAACGCCGCGCCGGGGTGCACGACGATCCGCTTGACCTGAAAGCGGTCGCCCATCACCAGGCTCTCGAACCAGCCCCATGGCCTGTGATCGCGCGGAAAGGTCTCGGCCTGTTTGGCCTTGCCCGCCTTGAGAGCGGCCACCGCCTGCTTGACCTCCTGCGTGCGCGATTTATGCGCGACGAGCACGGCGTCGGGCATGGCGATGGCCACGATATCGGTCAGCCCGATGCCGACGATCGCCTGCCCCTCGGTCTCGGCCCGCAGCAGCGTGTCGGCGCAGCCGATCGCCGTGGCGGGGCCGGTGGTGACAACGCCATCAGGCGCGTCGGCGACCGTCTCGCCCCAGACCGCGGCCCAGTCGCCGAGGTCCGACCAATGGCCGCTATAGGGGATCACCGACAGGTTGTCGGATTTCTCCATCACCGCGAAATCAATCGAAATCGCCTGCGCCTGCGCCCAGGGGCCGGGCGCCAGCCGCAGAAAGGACAGGTCGCGTCGCGCCTCGGCCATGGCATTGCCGACCGCGGCGAGGATGTCGGGCGCATGGGTGCGAAAGGCCGCGATCAGGCTCGCCGCGGTGAACAGAAAGATCCCGCCGTTCCACAGATAGCGCCCTTCGGCCAGCATCGCGGCGGCGCGGTCGGCATCGGGTTTTTCGACAAAGGCGCGCAGCGGCAGCACATCCTGCGACCCCGGCACCGGCATGTCGGCCAGTTCGAGATAGCCATAGCCGGTCTCGGGCCGCGTCGGCGCAATGCCAAAGGTGACGATCCGCCCGGCCCGCGCGGCCGGCAGCGCCGCCGCCACGGTCGCGCGGAAATGCGCGGCATCGGGGATGACGTGATCGCTGGGTGCCACCAGCATCACCGCCTCGGGGTCGGTTGCGGCAAGGTAGAGCGCCGCCGACAGGATCGCGGGCGCGGTGTCGCGCCCTTCGGGTTCGATCAGGATCGCGCCGGGCGCGATCCCGGCTTCGGCCAGTTGTTCGGTCACGATAAAGCGGAAGGCGTCGGAGGTGACGATCACCGGTGCAGCGAACTCCGCCCCTGTGAGCCGCTGTGCGGAGGCCTGAAACAGGCTCTGCGCGCCGATCAGCGGCGAGAACTGCTTGGGATAGCTCTTGCGCGACAGCGGCCAGAGCCGGGTGCCGGAGCCGCCACACAAAAGAACCGGAGTAATCATTTCTGCCCTCGCCTCGACTGGTTTCTTGGTCTTTGCGGCCCGCTGGCCCCAGACCAGCATGCCAAATCCCGCCGCGCAGCGAAAGCCGCGCCGCGCGCTATTTCGACCGCAGCGCCGCGCTGTCGCCACTGGCCAGTTGCGCCAGATACCACTGATAGGTCGCGGCAATCCCGTCGCGCAGGTCGGTGCGCGCGCGCCAGCCCATGCCGGCAAGCCGCGACACATCCAGCAGCTTGCGCGGGGTGCCGTCGGGCTTGGTCGCGTCAAAGACCAGCCGCCCGGTGTAGCCCGTCACCTCGGCCAGCATCGCGGCAAGCTCTGCGATCGACACATCGCTGCCGGTGCCCACGTTGATATGGCTCAGCATCGGCTGGGTATGGGCGGCATAGGTCGCCGGGGCGAGGTCCATCACGAACAGGCTGGCCGCCGCCATGTCATCGACATGCAGGAATTCGCGCCGGGGCCGGCCCGACCCCCAGATCACGACCTCGGGCGCACCATCGCGCGCGGCCTCGTGGAACCGGCGCATCAGCGCGGGCATCACATGCGAATGGGTCGGGTGGAAATTGTCCCCGGGTCCATAAAGGTTCGTCGGCATCACCGAGCGGTAGTCGCGGCCATATTGCCGGTTGTAGCTCTCGCAGAGCTTGATGCCCGCGATCTTGGCGACCGCATAGGGCTCGTTCGTGGGCTCGAGCGTGCCGGTGAGCAGCGCATCCTCGCGCATCGGCTGCGGCGCCTCGCGCGGGTAGATGCAGGACGAGCCAAGCAACAGCAGACGCTGCACGCCGGCGGCATGGGCCTGATGGATGACGTTGCATTCCATCATCAGGTTTTCATAGATGAATTGCGCGGGATAGGTGTCATTGGCGATGATCCCGCCGACCTTGGCCGCGGCCAGGATCACCACATCGGGCCGTTCCGCCTGCATGAAGTCGCGCACGGCGACCTGATCGGTGAGATCGAGCGCGTCGCTCGTCCGGGAGATGAGCCGGTCGCCCCCGCGCGCCTGCAACTGCCGCAGGATCGCGCCACCCACCATGCCACGATGGCCTGCCACATAGATCTTCATCGGTTCTGCCGTCTCTTTCGTCCCGAGGCCCGCCGCAGGGCTTGTCCGCAAAGCCGCTATAGACCGGCCAGCAGGTGCTGCAAAGACGAAACACGGGCGCGGACAGTCCGGTCTGCGGGCCCAGTCGTCAGGGCCATGGCCCAACGCGCCGGGTCAAAGGCGCCGGGTCAAAGGCGCCGGGTCAAACCCGCGCCCGCAGGCACAGGCATCTGGTGCGTCATCATTCGAAACTGACGGGCAGATCATAGCCATGCTCTTTGAGCAGCGCGTGGCGCCGCGCAGTTTGCAGGTCATGCGCGACCATCTCGCGGCACATCTCGCGCGCGGTGATCTCGGGTTCCCAGCCCAGTTGCGCCTTGGCCTTGGACGGGTCGCCCAGCAGCGTCTCGACCTCGGCAGGGCGGAAATAGCGCGGGTCGATGCGCAGGATCACCTGCCCCGGCGACACCATCGGCGCGAGGTCACCCTCGACACGGGTCACGGTCGCGGTCTCGTCCACGCCGCTGCCGGTAAACGCCAGCGTAAGCCCGAGGTCAGCGGCAGCCCAGGTGATGAATTCGCGCACAGAATATTGCACACCGGTGGCGATCACGTAATCCTCGGGCTTGTCCTGTTGCAGCATCATCCACTGCATCCGCACGTAATCCTTGGCATGGCCCCAGTCGCGCAGGGAGTCGATATTGCCCATGTAGAGGCACGGCTCGAGCCCCATTGCGATATTGGCCAGCCCCCGCGTGATCTTGCGCGTGACAAAGGTCTCGCCCCGGCGCGGGCTTTCGTGGTTGAAGAGGATCCCGTTGCAGGCATAGATCCCATAAGCTTCGCGGTAATTGACCGTGATCCAGTAGGCATACATCTTGGCCACCGCATAGGGGCTGCGGGGGTGAAAGGGCGTCGTCTCGCTCTGCGGGATTTCCTGCACCAAGCCGTAAAGCTCGGACGTGGAGGCCTGATAGAACCGCGTCTTGTCTTGCAGCTTGAGAAAGCGGATCGCCTCCAGCAGGCGAAGCGTGCCCATTCCATCGACATCGGCGGTATATTCGGGGGCCTCGAAGCTGACGGCGACATGGCTCTGCGCGCCAAGGTTGTAAACCTCATCAGGCTGCACTTCGCTGAGGATACGCGTCAGGTTGGAACTGTCGGTCAGGTCGCCGTAATGCAGCCGGAACGACGCGTTCGAAATATGCGGATCCTGATAGATGTGATCCACGCGCGCGGTGTTGAACAGCGAGGCACGCCGCTTGATCCCGTGAACCTCATAGCCCTTCGCCAACAAGAATTCTGCCAGATAGGATCCGTCCTGCCCGGTGACACCAGTGATGAGGGCGGTTTTTGTCATGTCGATTTCTCTCGATTCCGTTGCGTCGGTTCTGGCCGCACCTGTCTGTTTCGCTACACCACGAAACGCCTTGCGAGGCTGTATCAAAGCACCTGCGGCGGCACAAGCGACGCTGAGAGGGCTGACCGAGCCTTGCCCGGCCAATACAAAGGCCGCGCCGGATCAACGGCGCGGCCCAAAATGTCGCGGCAGCAGAGACCCAGGCTAGAGGATAAAGTCGCCCGCGTTCAGCGCGGTGTAGTTCTGGAACAGGATCTGCATGTCCGCGACCCCATCCCCGTCGATGTCGCCCTCGACGATCGCATTCAGGCCAAAGACGGCAAAGCGCAACTGCCCTGCGACCCCGCTGAACGCCGCCGTCGCCAGCCAGGCAAAGGTGCCGTTGCCCGCAAGCGCGCCGTTCGCGTCGATATTGGCGAGGTTGACGATGTCGGTATTGTCGAAATCCGCAATCGTATCGCGGTTCGCAGGCCCGGCCGGCGTTTCCCACACGCTGTTGAACACGAAAGTGTCCAGCCCGGACCCGCCAAAGAGCGTATCCGCACCGCCGCCGCCATTGATGAAGTCGTTGCCGGCCTCACCGCGCAGCGTGTTGGCGAGCGCGTTGCCCACCAGCGTGTTGGCGAGCGCATTGCCGATGCCGGTCACCGCACCGCCTTGCAACTCCATCCGTTCGACATTGGCCGTCAGCGTATAGGTGTTGAGGTAGGAAATGACCGTATCGGTGCCCTGCCCGGCGGATTCGAACACAAGGTCACCCGCGGCCCCGACAAAGAACCGGTCGTTGCCAGCCCCGCCATACATCAGGTCATTGCCGGCGCCACCGTTGATGATGTCGTCACCGGCGTTGCCCACGATGTAGTCGTTGCCGGCCTCACCGTTCAGCGTGTTGTTCAGCGCATTGCCGACCAGCGTGTTGGCGAGCGCATTGCCGATGCCGGTCACCGCCGCGCCCTGCAACTCCAGACGCTCGACATTGGCCGTCAGCGTGTAGGTGCTGAGGTATGAGATCACGGTATCCGTGCCCTCGCCCGCGGCTTCGAACACCAGATCGCCAACCGCCCCGACAAAGAAGCGGTCGTTGCCGAGCCCGCCATACATTTC
>Ga0210015_1000383_pt1 | contig 46448 bp, 47 predicted proteins | sample CryGeymeta201522_FD_185471 | JGI IMG/M metagenome (GOLD analysis project Ga0210015, IMG submission 185471) | Groundwater microbial communities from Crystal Geyser aquifers in Utah, USA - Crystal Geyser metaG 2015-22 (SPAdes) (version 2) | ecosystem: Environmental > Aquatic > Deep subsurface >...
GGGATAAGGAAAATTTAGGATTTGAAGATTCAAAATTCCCACCAGAAAAGACCATTTACCTTTCTCTTTTAAAGGAAAATAGTATTTCGCCAATTAGAGAAAATGCAACAGATGTAATTTCAATAGATAGAAATTCTACATTCTACAAACTTTGGAGTGCTTCAGAAGATTTTTTAGAAAGTGCCAAATCTGAACAACTCAAAATCTCAGAATTGAGTGAATTACTGAGCAAAAGACCTTTCAAACTTAAACAAGGGTTGATTGATTTTTGGGTTCCTACATTCTTGTTTTTGAAACGAGATGATTTCGCCATTTTCAATGACGAAAGCTACATCCCTAACTTGTCAGAAGAGAACTTGGAATTAATAGCCAAATATCCTGAAAAGTATTCTATAAAAACCTTTGATATTGAAGGCGTAAAGTTGGATATTTTCAATAGTTATCGAACATTTTTAAACATTGCAACCGAACAAAAATTCGATAACAACTCTTTTATTGAAACCATAAAACCATTTATTGTTTTCTACAAGCAATTGCCAGAGTATAGCAAAAACACAAATAGACTTTCACCTTCGGCAATTAAAATTAGAAAAGCTATTGCCACAAGTAAAGACCCCGAAGAAACATTTTTTGATGCTTTCCCGAGTGCTTTAGGTTTAACGCTTTCCACTTTACAACAAGATAAATCTAAACTACAAAGCTTTACAACGAGTTTACAAGATTCCGTAAGAGAACTACGAACTGCTTATGATGAATTAGTAAAGCGTTTTGAAGATTTCATTTGCAGTGAATTTGTAGGGCATACTTACGACTTTGAAGAATACAAAGCGTATTTACAAAAGCGATTCACAAAACTAAAAAAGCATATGCTTTTGAGTAATCAAAAAACTTTTGTGCAAAGATTGGATTCACCATTAGACGACCGAAAAGCTTGGCTGAACTCTATAGCACAAGCAGTAACAGGTAAAACATTGGAAGCTTTTTCAGACGAAGATGAAATTTTGCTTTATGAAAAATTTAAAGCAATGATTTTGGAATTGGATAGTTTGACGAAAATTTCAAAGTCTGATATTGACGAAAGCAAAGAAGAAGTGATAGGCGTTAAAATCGATTCTTTCTTTAGCAAAATTGACCCGAAAGTGGTAAGGATTCCAAAAAACAAAAGCAAAGAAATTGAGCAATTGAAAAATGAGCTTAGAAATAAATTAGGTAAAGACAATACTTCAAACATTGCAGCTGTCTTAAACCTACTTAAAGAATTATTACAATGAGCAAAGTAAGACACGTACTAGGTATATCAGGAGGCAAAGACAGTGCTGCTTTGGCTATTTATGTCAAAACAAAATACCCTTCCATTGATTTGGAATTCTATACCTGCGATACAGGTAAGGAACTAGATGAAACCTATCAATTAATAAAAAATTTGGAGGTTTATCTCGGAATCAAGATTGAGCTTTTGCAAGGTGCAGAAAAAAGTTCAGAAGATCCATTCGACCACTTTTTAAAAATGTATGGTGGTTTTTTACCTTCCTCAAATGCTCGTTGGTGTACGAAAAAACTAAAATTAGACCCATTCGAAAACTATGTTGGTACAGACCCAGTGATTTCTTATGTGGGAATTAGAGGTGATGAAGAAAGAGAAGGGTATATTTCTACCAAAAAAAATATTCAATCCATATTTCCATTTCGTAAGAATATTTGGAGTCAAGATGTTGTCACAAAATTGCTTTCTAACCAAAATATGGAGCAACTACTAGCAATGTCAAAAAACATAGACTTTGGCAAAAACCAAGAAAAAGCATTTCAAACGATTACTCGAAAGGTAGATACAAGTTTCACCCTTGACCAAAAGCTAAATATTTTATTGGATGCCAACGTGAAAGCATTTAATCATTTGGTTTTTGATTTTCTGAAAACAACTGATTATCCTCTAGCAACCGAAGCCACATTTCCACTTTTGGAAAATGATGAAATATTAGTGAGAGATGATATTTTTAAAATTTTGGAAGAAAGCGGTGTGGGTGTTCCTGCCTACTACAACAAAATTGAATTTGAGATTAACGGAAAAAAAGGAGAATACGCAAGAAGTCGCTCTGGTTGTTTCTTCTGCTTTTTTCAGCAAAAAATTGAATGGGTTTGGTTGTACGAACAGCATCCCGATTTGTACAAAAAAGCTATGGAGTACGAGAAAGACGGCTACACTTGGGGGCAATTTGAAAGCTTGGAAGAATTGATTCAACCAGAAAGAATGGAAAAAATCAAAGAAGAGTATATTAAAAGAATGGAAAGAAAATCAAAAGCCAAATCACCTTACCTAGTAGACATCTTAGATGATGCCGAGGGTGAAGGTTGTGCGGCTTGTTTTATATAATAATAGAATTATGAAATTTGAAATTGAAATTTGGTCGGTTAAACAATTACTTGATTTAGTGGAATCAGGTAAAATAGATTTGAATCCTCCTTACCAAAGAAATCCCATTTGGACTAAAACTACACAGAAACATTTAATTCAATCAATAAAAAATGGTTCTCCCATACCCAATATTTTTCTCTATAAAAAGAGTAAAGATAAATTTGAAATGGTTGATGGTCAGCAAAGAACTAGAGCATTAAAAGTATTTAAAAACACAGATGAAATAAAACTTACGAAAGATGATTCTGAATTTAAAAATGGTGAATTTCTAACATATAAAATTCCTGTAACCATAATTACTGAAATTTCAGAAGGTGAATACATTGAAGAGTTTTATTATATGGTTAATTCTAGTGGTATTCATTTGAATAGACCAGAAAGATTTAAAGCCCATTATTTTGATACAAACTTTCTTAAACTAGTTGAAAAGATTACTACAAGTGAGTTGTTTCAAACTCTAAATATTATCCCTGTTTCTTCACAAAAAAGGATGATGGATAGAGATCTTGTAGAAGAACTTTGCGCGCTTATTTTATTTGGTATAACAGACAAAAAAAATCAAGTGGATAAAATTTATGAGAGCGATATAACAGAAGAAGATTCTAAAAACTGTGAGAATAAATTCAATGATATTCTCAATAATTTTCACAGATTGAATGATGTGAAACCTCTTAAAGAAACAAGATACAGACAGCGTAATGATTTTTACACGCTTTTTGGCTTCATAAAAGACAATTTGAATATCGATAAGACCATTTTAAATTATTTCTACAATGTTTTACTCGTCCTAGAAAAAGGCATTCGCCCAACAAAAGAAGCTTGTAGACCACTATCTGAATACGCACTCAATTGTGTAAGTCAGTCAAATTCTGCTAAGGCAAGACAAGCTAGAATTGAAATTATAAATTCATTATTATTAAATCAAGACACTGAACCTACTGGATTCCAAAATGACATATTGGAATATTATTCGCTTGAAACTAGTGACTTATCACAAATAGGAAAGTATTTAGTTTTTAATTTAGAAAAGCTTCAAAATGCTTTCGACTTGTTTCATTCCAAAGAGTAAATATTAGAATATGATTTTTGAAAATAACAATATAAAGCTTTCTCCTAATCCTTATGATAATTTGTTACCTCGTGGGGATAAATTCTATAGAATAGATTTTCTAAAGAAACAGGGGAAATATGTACAGGGTGGAAATGGTGTTGTGTTTAAACTTGTAGATGAGCAAGAAGAATTAGAATATGTTATAAAGATTCTTAAATATCCTGACCAACGAAAGGAGGAAGATTGGAAAATAAAAAAAAGAATAAATCGCTTCGAAAGAGAAATTGAGGCTCTATATGTTGCAAAGGGAAATAATCTTCAAAATATTGTTCATATTGAGTTCAATGGTGCCATTCAAATAGATGGCTTAGATTTCCAATACTATGTTATGGAAAAGTGTGATTGTACCTTAAATGAATATTTAAATGATGTGGATAAAGAGTTAAGCATTTTTCAAAAAACTTTGCTTTGTCAGAAAATATTAACTGGAATTAATGGACTACACGAATATAAAATTTATCATAGAGACATAAAACACGATAATATATTTTTTATTGGGAATGAGCCCTTAATTGGTGACCTTGGATTAGTAGATAACAAAGACAGTGATATATGGATTAATGAGAGGGGTGATTTGATTGGTCCAACAGGCTGGTTCTCCCCTGAGGCCATAAATAAATATCTTGTTGAAAAAACACTAAATCCTAACGGATTTGATTGCAAAATTGATGCAAAGTCAGAAATATTTCAACTAGGTAAGCTGTTTTGGTACATATATCAAGGCAATATTCCAATAGGACAAGTTGATTTTATAGATTTCATTCCTCAAGATGAATCTATTTTTAATTTACTTTTTAATATGCTTAGATATTCAAAAATAAACAGATGTGATTCGGGATTAGTTCTTGCAGAATTAAACAACTACATCGATAAATATTAGGAATAGTTTTTAATGAAAGGTTCAAACAAAATATCATATCTCGACAACAACTCTACCACCCCCATCGACCCGAGGGTGCTTGAAGCTATGCTGCCTTTTTTAAAGAGCGAATTTGCCAATCCAAGCAGTACCCATCATTTTGGTCAAAGCATCCATTCAAAAGTAAAACAAGCTCGTGAGCAAATAGCGGATTTTATCAATGCAGCATCCAATGAATTGATTTTTACAAGCGGAGCAACAGAAGCCATCAATATTGCTATTAAAGGAGTTGCAGAAAGCTACTCAAACAAGGGTAAACACATCATCACCGTTTCAACCGAACACAAAGCAGTTTTAGATACCTGCAAAGATTTGGAACGAAAAGGTATTGAAGTAACTTATTTACCTGTTCAATCCAATGGACTAATTGATTTAGCAGAACTCGAAAAAGCCATCCGTCCCGATACCATTTTAGTTTCCGTGATGTACGTTAACAATGAAACAGGAGTTATTCAACCCATTAAAGAAATTTCAAATATAGCTCACGATAAAGGAGCTTTGTTTATGACGGATGCCACACAAGCCGTTGGTAAAATTGAAATTGATGTGGATGATTTAGGAATTGATTTACTATGTTTTAGTGGTCATAAAATGTATGCTCCTAAAGGTATTGGAGCTTTGTATGTAAGACAAAGAGGAAACAAAGTAAAACTCACACCACAAGTACACGGTGGCGGGCAGGAACAAGGTTTGAGAAGTGGAACTTTGAATGTTCCTGGCATTATTGCCTTAGCAAAAGCTTGTGAAATTGCCAGTCAGGAAATGACACAAAACAAAAAAACCATATCGGAATTAAAAGACAGTTTGGAAAGAGAATTACTAAAACTCCCGAACACTTCTCTAAATGGTGATTCCGAAAAGAGAATTTACAATACTACCAATATTTGTTTCAAAGGACAAGATGCCAATGTAATGATTGGTAGAATGAAAGATATTGCTGTTTCGAATGGTTCAGCTTGTTCTTCAGCAGTTGTTGAACCCTCACACGTTTTAAAATCAATGGGGTTAAATGATGAAGATGCGTTTGCTTCATTGCGTTTTTCATTGGGTAAATACAACACAACGGAAGACATCGAAACCTTAATTCAAAAAATAAAAGAACTAACACAACCAAATTTTAATTATGCTTAAAGATTGCGATTGGTCATTAGATAGAGATTACAAAACAGGTTCAGAAAATGAACCCCTGCAATTCTATTTGGATGGATTAGCCAATAGTAATGAGTTTAGTTTATTGTTGGGTTATTTCAGTTCATCCGCTATTAATTTGTTATCTGTAGGCTTTGCCACATTTATCAGCAAGGGCGGAAAAATGAAAATGGTCATCAATCATTTGCTTTCTGCCAAAGACAAAGAAGCAATCAATAAAGTTGAAGAAGGAAATCAACAAGATTTAAAGGTTTTTGATTTGACGGATGCTAGTATTCTTCAAAGATATTTAGATGAATACGACATCCACTTCTTTGAATGTTTAACCTATTTAATTGCTGAAAAACGAATTGAAATAAAAGTTATCAAGCCCAAAAACGGAAAGGGAATTGCTCACTACAAATCAGGGGTTTTCAGTGATGGTCAAGATGCAGTGGGTTATCAAGCTTCTTGCAATTTCACTTATTATGGTCTTTCTGAAAACATAGAACAACTTGAAGCTTTTTTGAGTTGGGAAAATGGCAGGTCAAATAAGTTCATCAAAAAGCAACTTAAATTAATTGACGACTATTTTACTGAAAAAGATGAAGATGTTGAATATATCCCTGTTGGTAACATTGAAGTTGTTCTCAAAGATAGATTTGGCAAGAAAGATATTAATGAATTGTTGGTTCAAGAAGAACGATTGCTCAAAAAGAAAATGAGTTTAACTTCAAATCCCAAACTCAAAAATACAATCGCAAAGCTTTTTAGTGAAATTGAACTAATCAGAAGAACGCCAAAATTTCCTTATTCAGAAGGGCCACGTCAGTATCAAAAGGATGCCTATGATAAATGGGTTGCAAATAATTACAAAGGAATGTTTGCTATGGCAACAGGAACTGGTAAAACGATTACTTCTTTAAATTGCCTATTCGAAATTTATAAAGATAAAGGTTATTACAAAGCTATTATACTTGTTCCAACAATGTCACTAGTCGAACAATGGGAAAAAGAATGTGGCAAATTCAATTTTACTGAAAATATTATAAAAGTTTATAGTTTGAATAATTGGCAATCTGAATTATCACGTTTAGAAACTCTGAAACTCTTGAACAAAGATTTTTCATTTATAATTATTTCAACCTACGCTTCATTTCTTACAAAGAAATTTCAGAATCAATTCAAAGAATTGAATGAAAACACCTTATTTATTGCTGACGAATGTCATAATATGGGTTCACAAAGTATTTTAAGAAAGTTAAAGTCAATTCATCTACAAAAAAGAATAGGTTTATCAGCAACTCCTGAAAGACAATATCAAGAAGAAATAAACAAGACAATCCAAGAATTTTTTGGAGAAAAAACAGAAAATGAATACGTTTTTTCTTATTCAATGGAAGATGCAATAAAAAAAGAGCCGAAGGCATTATGTCCATACAGATATTATCCTCAAATTGTCCGATTGACTGATTTCGAATTTCAAGAATATGTTGATTATACAAAACGAATTGTTGCAATGCACCCCAAAAGTGAAGAGGAGAAAGAAATTTTCAATCGTCTTTGTATTGCACGACAACGCATTGTTCACAAGGCAGAAAATAAATTGGATGCGTTCAAAGTTATTTTGCAGGAGGAATATTCAAAAAGAAAGAATTTAAAATATACACTTGTATATGTGCCCGAAGGATTGGCAAACGAAGATGTAATTTTTGATGCGACTAAAACGGATTTTTTACAAGAAACTGATGCTGACCGTAATCTATTAAATCTATATACAAGAACAATTGGGGAATTATTTGAAAATGTTTCTGCAAAACAGTTCATTGGTGTTACTTCATCAGATGATCGAAAAAATATTTTAAATGATTTTGCAAAAGGCAATTTACACGTTATCACGTCAATGAAATGTTTGGATGAAGGTATTGATGTGCCTCGTTCTGAATTAGCAATTTTTTGTGCAAGTACAGGAAATCCAAGACAATTCATTCAAAGAAGAGGTAGAGTCTTAAGAATATCGGAAGGCAAAGACGAAGCAGTTATTTACGATTTAGTTGTAGTGCCTGACCCAAGCGGTGATTCGTCATTGTTTAAAATAGAACAGGCTGAAGTAAAAAAAGAATTACGAAGGATAAAAGATTTCGCAGAAATGTCTGAAAATAAACATTACACAAGGCGGATTTTAGAACCAATATTAATATACTATCAATTAACATTATAAAATATGGCAAGAAAAGACGATATGCTAAAGACATTTTTAAAAAATGAAGAATTTTGTAATAAATATAATATTGCCTTAAACTCAGATGAAACAATTTTTCAAGCAAAGTGCTCGGACTCACCAGCATTAGAAGCCTTGGCTAAAATTATTGATAAGTACGAGGAAGATAACACAACGCCATTGTATCAACAAGTTATTAACCTACTAAATGAAAAATTATGATTATCAATAAATTATCATTAAATAACTTTATGTGTTATTACAATCACAAGCCATTTGAGTTTGCTAACGGCCTCAATATTATTCTTGGTCATAATGGAGATGGAAAATCTACCATTTTCACGGCTTTTAATTGGATTTTTGACCAATATTCACAATTGGAATTATTGGATGTTTATTCAAAAAAAAAATATTCTGAAATTTTAGAAAATGAAAGTTTTGAAGTCTTTGTAGAGTGTATTGTTACGCAATACAATGAAGAATATAAAATCACAAAGTCATTCACTGTAACCAAAAATGCAGACAATGCAGAAATTTCTAGAGTAAAAGAAGAAATTTGGCGAAAAGATTTGAGCACGGGCGACATGTCGTTAGATGGAAGGACAATTGCGAATCTATCACAACAGGTATTTCCCGAAGCATTTCGTAATTTCTCCATGTTTGAAACAGAAACAGATGCCTTAAAAATTGTAGAGGGTGAAAAACTTGCTGAATTAGTGAAAAATTTCTCAAATGCAAAGCATTATGAAAAATTAGACGATGTACTAGAAACTTTTGCAAAAAGGGCTGACAGACAGTTTCGAAAGGAAGCGACAGCCGACCAATATGCACAAGATAAAATTAATGATATTGACGGGAAAATTGAAGAGGCTAAAAAGGAAATTAAAAATCTCAAAACACGCATTGAAGAGGACAAAAATGGTAGAGATTTTTACACGGATAAAATCACCGAATTATTAAAAAATGTCACAATTTCAGATGATTACAAGAAAATTGAGGAACAGATTGAAAAACTAAATGCTGAAATAGAACGAGCTAGGAGCGAAAACAAAAGTCGTAACCGATTCACAGACAAAATTTTTGACCAATTTTATATTCTCAAAGGATTTGAAAAAATTATTTCTGAATTTTCAGATAAAATCAACAAACTGCGACAAGAAAAAAATAGAGTTGATAACGAAGAACGGAACAAATTTGCAAAAGAAAAATTAGAATTAGAGAACGGTTCAACGCCTTTCCCTCCAGGTTTTCCGTCATTAGATATTCTGAATGAAATCTTAAAAGCCAAAATTTGCAAAATCTGTAATACCAAACTTAACGACAACGCTGAAAAGTATATTAACAAGAGCATAAAATTGTACGAGGAAAGCAAGAAGAAAGAAAAGCATTTGGAAATGCCAATGATTTTTCCGAATAATTTTATTGACGAATTTCAAATAATTGACCGTACAATACGACTAAAACCAGAAAAATACGCTTCAGATAGAATAACAGAAGAAATTGGATTTGGTATCAAACGAATCACAGAAAACAATACTTTAATCACAGAAAACAATAAAAAAATTAGTGATTTAGTAGCAGAGAAAAAGGATTTGTTAGCAAAGATTCCGAATATATCAGAAAATGAGTTGAAAAACATTCGTCTAAATCACGAAAAATACAGTAATGAAAAAGATATCTTAGTAGGAAAAATCGGCGAAAATAGAACAAAACTTGAAAATAAAGACACATATTTGCAAGAGTTACACACAACCCGAAACAAAACTTTATCACAATTCAAAGAGTCCGATTTTAAGCAATCGACTGTTGAAGCTTTGAGTACGTTTTCTGAAATTGCAAAAACTGTAAAAGAAGACGAATATAAAAAGTTTTTAAAGGTCTTGAGTGAAAGAGCCACAAAATACTTAAAACAAATTAATGTAGGCGAAATCACAGGAAAAATTGAACTTTATAAGAAAAACGATAAAGAAGTTACTTACAAATCTTTAAATGAGGACAATTCAATTCGTTCAAGTTTGGAAGATTCCGGGGCATTACAGATTTCAAAACCCTTAAGTATTTTGTTTGCAATTGCAGATATTGCTTCTGAAACCGCAGACAACGAAACTTATCCGATGATTTTCGATGCACCTACAGGTCGTTATTCTCCCGACAGAGAACAGGAATTTTTCAAAGTCTTAAAAGCAACAAAGAAACAGCGAATCGTTGTTACGTTACGTTTTCTAGGTGCTGACAAAACTAATACTCCGTTTGTAAATAAAGATTTATTCCAAAACATTGAAAAAGACAAAGCCTTTTTTATAAAACGAGTTCGTCCGTTTGAGATAGACAAACCAGAAACAATTAACACGGAAATTGAAGAGTTACATTAAAAATCAATAGAATGAAATATCTAAAAAGTATATGGGCAGATAGAACACCCAACTATAATAAAGAATATCACCCAATTTTCGAAAAGTTGGCAAACAAAGGGAACGAAGGCGGTGACAACGAAGAAAGAGCTAGAGAAACGGGTAAAATTTTTGCAACTCAATATGAATTGTATATTTACGCATTCTTTCTTGGTTTATATGCAAACCAGCAGCAGGAGAGTATTACAAAAACCAATTTTGGTCATAAAATTTCGGAATGGGGTAAGAAAAATAGAAAATCAGGAAGAGAATCATTCCTTGAAATTCAGGATTTTATGTTCATATCATTAATAACTAAATCAGAAATAAACTTTATAGAATTAGAGCGAAATTCAGACGAAAACGAAATTAAAAAAGCAGTTTCGAAACTAATTGATTTAATGGAAACTTATACTAATGGCGGTTTGCAGTTGGTAAAAGAAAAATTAGAATTGAATGAAAATTATTTTGTTAGTTTAATGGAATCACCTTTAAATTTTCTATTGAAAACTAGTACATAAGTAAACAAATAATATGCTGTAGGCTAAGCTATAACGAATTTACTCCAATACCTTCAGAAAGTAAAAAAGTTGATTTTAGCCACTATATTCAGTATTGAGGTAGCAAGACAACAGTATCAACACGTAAGGACTTTACCAACTTACAAGAAAATATGTTCATTGCACTATTAGCAAAACCGACATCGACTTAGTAGCACTCGAAAAAAGAGAATTGGACGAAGATGATGCTGTGAAAGCTCTCATTAAAACTATGGAATCTTACACCAACGGAGGACTGATTTTAATAAAGGAAAAACTGGAAGAAAACCCCAACTATTTCCTGCAACCGACATCATTTTTGAATATGATTTTAGAAACTGAAAAAATATGGGAATGACCAAGTTACCACAACCCCAAAAAACCAAATCCCACCAATAACCATATCATCCCCAACCCAGAGTTCTTTCATTATCTAGAATTTTTTTTCTATTTATGTAACACACTTCTACATTTTTAGACTAAACTCCATTGTGCATCCCATTAATTCCGAATTTAATACCTCAGAAATACCGGATTACAATTTTTATAAAAACCCTAAAGTCTTAATACTTTATATCAAAAACATACAATATATGAATACAAAATTATTAATGATTGCAAGTGCTATTTTTTGTGGTGTTATCGGTATTGGAATGACGTTCCTTTCAGCAGAAATAGCAGAATATCTCGGCACAGAAATAAATGAAATTTCCTCTTTAATTTTTCAAATTTTAGGAGCAGTGTATTTAGGATTTGGAATGTTAAATTGGATGACCAAAAACAATTTGATTGGTGGCATTTATAGCAGACCTTTAGTTATTGGAAATTTGGTTCATTTTTTAGTCAGTTCCTTTGCTTTACTTAAAATGGTAGGAGTTACCGAAAATAATTTCAGAATTATTCTTGTACTTACCGTAATGTATTCTCTTTTCACACTATTTTTTGGCTATTTATTTATGGTGAATCCAAGCAAAATATCAAAATAAAACACCCCCATTCCAATGTAAACTCAAAAAAAAGCCTTCATAAAAAATATAAAGGCTTTTCCATTTTAATGTGCAGACCTTAAAACCTACTCTTTACTATACAAATGTGCCATTAATCCACCAAAGTCGCCATAAACTTGTTGTAAGCGTATTTTTCCTTCTGCATCAAAATCGAATGATTCATATAAATGAATGACCCCCGATTTTGCAGCGGTGGTGTCTGTTGCAGGTAGCGTAACTTCCCAACTGCTATAATGGCGTACAGAACCATCTGCCATTTTAGTGTCGGCATTAACGCCAGGTAATAATGCAGGAGGGGAAGTGAGCATTTTAAAATCAAATGTTGCCCACATGTTTTTGTCGCTCTCCATCATCTCATCTAAACTTAAAGAATCCTTAGGTGCTCCAAAAGCGGTTTCTAACATAACAAAATCTTTGGAATACATGGAATAATCTAAATTTTCATTTTGCCATTGTTCTAAATTGGTTAGAACTGTTTTTGAGTTTTGTTCAAAAGCCTCGCTTGCCGAAGTATCGGGTTTTGGCTGACATCCCACAAAGAGGAAAGATAAAAATAAAAGTGCATAGATACTTTTCATATTATTGGTTTTTAGTTAATTTGATATTAAAATTAAGTAATTTTAAGATACAAAAAACAAAATTCCTATTTTTTTATATTTTTTACTACGAGCTATAAAAAATAGTGTGCCAAAATAGAAAACAACAAACACTACAGAAAGAAGCGCACCAATGGCAAAATCCACCTACCAAAAAAAACAAGTAAGTGGTGTACATATCTCTCAAAAAAATAAATTATTGGCAGTATTTTCCATTTGTTGCCGTAATATAGTTTTTGTAGATTTACATGATTAACAAGGAATCCACAAAAAATGAAAACCAAATCTGCACCACTATGAAAAACAAAAGATTAACCATGATATTGGCATCTGTGGCAATTATATTGCTCATCCCACTCATCGCCATGCAATTCACCAACGAAGTGAACTGGAATGTATTTGACTTTGTAATTATGGGTGTTCTATTAGTTACAACAGGTTTATTATGCGAACTCGTACTGCGAAAAGTGAAAAGCACCAAAAACAGAATTATTCTTTGTGGAGTACTTTTAGTTGCGTTGTTTTTAATTTTGGCAGAACTTGCGGTTGGAATTTTTGGATCACCGTTTGCCGGCTCTTAAATTTAAAAAACGTTTTAGCTACTCTTTTAAATCCATGTTTTATTATTGCATTTAACTGCATCACTACGCTTTACTGTCCTTTTAAAATTTTATCTTTTGAATATGCGTTTTTTACCAACAGAAAAACCATGTTTTTTGCATTTGTTTTTTTTCTATTTTTGGTTAGAAACTCACCTTTAAATATGAATTGTCCATTAACGATTTTTTCAAACCAGCCGATATATTCAAATGGCAATCCCCCTGGCTTTAAAAAAACAATACTATTAAACAGATGAAATATCACGCCTTTATTTCCTATAGTCACCGGCAAGACGATACCCTTGGAGCTAACCTGGAAAAAGCTCTTGAAAAATTTGCAAAACCAACTTTTAAACGCCGTGCACTTCAAATATTTAGAGATGCAAACGACCTTTCAGCAGCTGCCGATTTAGGTGAAAAAATAAAAACAGGACTTCTAGAATCGGAATATTTTATTTTTATGGCATCACAAGCCTCTGCGCAATCCAAATGGTGTCAAAGAGAAGTCGCTTTATGGCGGGAGCATAAGTCGATGGATAATTTTTTAATCGCTCTAACCGACGGCGATATTTTTTATGACGAAACAACTTCAGATTTCGACTGGACAAGAACCACAGCCTTACCCAAAAATCTATCCGGTGCCTTTGCCGGAGAACCCCTTTATACCGATTTTAGAACGCTTAGTGCAAAAGAAGAACAAACGCTAAAGAATATAAATTTTGAAGGCAAGATTGTTCATATAGCAGCCACACTTCACAAAAAATCGATAGGCGATATGGTGGGCGAAGCGGTAAAACAACACAAACGCACCATACGGTTGCGCAATGCTGCCATATCGGTTTTAAGTGTATTACTAGTGATTGCAATTATCGCATCCTTCATTGCAGTGCGGCAGAAAGATAAAGCATTACTTTCTACCTATATTGCCCATTCGCAAGCACAATTTAATCAAGACCCCACGAAATCCTTACGCCTTGCGGAATATGCCTATGAGTTTGCAAAACGAAAAAACCTACCTGTAAAAGATGCTTCGGAACAGCTTATCAAAGTGTTTTACAGCGGTTTCGGCTTTTATCAAAAAAATCTGGAAACTGACTTCCAATTCCAAGAAAACCCATCAGATTTTTTAACAGATAACGAACTTTACAAGTACTTCAAGGAAATTGCACAGAATATAAATAAAGGGATTCCGGACGGTTTTTATCTCGGCAAAGCAGAAGATTTTCACTTTAACCCTACCACCAACCAAGCCATATATCTTTTATCTGGCACGGAAATGCCTTTTCCGAAAATTTATTTTATGCAATATGACACAAATAACGGTACAACTCAAATAGATTCGGTGGATATTAAACTGGATGGATTTAGTGGATACACCGCCTATGTACAAGATATAGAAATATCGCCCGATGGCAAATATTCCCTTTTAGGTTTTGCCAATTCAAAAACGGCACTTATTGAAAATGAAGCCTATCACGATATTCATATCGAAAAAAATATTTTTAAAGATCGTTCTATCCTAAAAACTAAAACCAATTATCCTGTCAGCAATGTTGCTTTTTCCGAAGATGCTACCTTTATGGTAACCCTAAGCTATGATACCGAAATAGAAAATGAATTCAGAAAAAATGTAGATTCTACCTATTATTATTGGAAAAAAGAGCCCTTTTCCTACATGGAAATTCGAAATTCGGAAACCGAGCATCAAAACATTTCTTTAGATGGCAACTACTATATGCAGCTGACCGGGGAAGAAAAGGATCCCTATTTTTGGTTTCATTATGCCCAAAAAATATATTTTATAGACAGCAATGAAGTCATGGAGTTTCCCGATGCTATTGCTGCTGATATCACTAAAATTAATTCTTCTGACGGTCAATTTTCAGCAAATTACAAAGGGGTCTTTAATGCTGAAAAAGAATTACTGATTCGTTTAGATGTTGATATTATAGACAACCCGGGCATCGCTTTATGTTTCTCAACAGATAATCAGTTTTTAAAAGTGAGCTACTTAGGAGGTGTGCAACGCATTTTTGCTTTGAATCCTGAATTTATTATTCAGAGAATAAACAACACGGAGATTATGGGAACTATTTCTAATTTAGACCAAAAGGACAAAACCAGATTTCTAATTAAAGAGTGAAAAAGAAGGAACATTAGTAAAATAATACAAGCTTAGAATGCGGCATTACACTGCACTAATTTAACTACTTCTATAGCTTCTTTTACGTCATGAACTCTCAAAATGGAAGCGCCTTTTAAAAGTGCCATAGTATGCAATGCCGTGGTACCATTTAATGCTTCTTGTGGTGTGATGCCCAATGTTTTATAGACCATCGATTTTCTGGAAAGTCCAACTAAAACAGGAATATCTAAATTTTTAAACAATTCTAATTTACTGAGCAACTCAAAATTTTGGTCAGTTGTTTTTGCAAATCCAAATCCGGGATCCGCTAGTATATCATTAATTCCAGCCTTACGAGCTGCTGCAATTCGTCCCGAAAAATAATATAGCACTTCCTGAGTTACATTTTTATATGTTGTCAAGGCTTGCATGGTTTGCGGAGTACCGCGCATATGCATCATCACATAAGGCACATGCAAATGGGCAACCGTAGCCAGCATATTTTCGTCAAGCAAACCTGCGGAAATATCGTTTACCAATGCAGCACCTGCTTCTACACCATGTTTTGCCACTTCGCTGCGGAAAGTATCTATAGATAGAACTGCTTCGGGAAACTGTTTGATAAGATTTTCTATTACAGGAACAACTCGCTGCAATTCTTTGGTCAAGGAAACCTCTTCAGCATTTGGGCGAGAACTATAACCACCCACATCCAGAAATGTGGCGCCATCATGCAACATTTTTTCGGCTTGCTTTAAAATAGCACCTTCAGATTGGAGTTTACCACCATCATAAAACGAATCGGGCGTTAGGTTTAAAATTCCCATTACTTTGGGCATGGAAAAATTAATTAAGAAACCTTTGCAAGTAATGGTTTGCATCTTTTAAAATTATAAAAACAAAGATACGTCTTTCTTCGTTTTTTATTTAGAACTTCCCAATTGAAAGTGTATTTTTGTAAAACAACCAAAAATAAGCCACCTTAATTCCTTATGCCAACAACCGAAAAACAATATGATGAAGTTATAGCTACCTGCAGAGCTTTGTTTATCAATAAAATGAAAGACTATGGCAGTGCTTGGCGCATATTAAGATTGCCATCGCTGACTGATCAAATATTTATCAAAGCACAACGCATTCGAAGTTTACAACAAAACAAAGTGCGAAAAGTAGAGGAAGATGAACGATCTGAATTTATTGGAATCATCAATTATAGCGTTATGGCGCTTATTCAATTAGAAAAAGGAATCGTAGAGCAACCCGATTTGGATCTGGAAAAAGCAATCCTACTTTATGATGAAAAAATAGCGGTTACCAAACAATTAATGTTGGACAAAAACCACGACTATGGCGAGGCTTGGCGTGACATGCGCGTAACCTCACTAACCGATTTGATTCTTCAAAAACTTTTACGCGTAAAGCAAATTGAAGATAACCAAGGAAAAACAAGGGTAAGTGAAGGTATTGATGCCAATTATCAGGATATGATTAATTACTCGGTTTTTGCTTTAATTCATTTAAAAAAAGATACCTAATTTAAAGCATAACATACGCAAATAGTTTTAATGGAATCCCTTGTAATCTTTTTACAGCTATTACAGTAATTGCTTTATAATAACCAAAAAGAATACCATGAAAATACTTGTTTTAATTTCCCGAATACTTGTAGGAGGATTGTTTATTTTCTCCGGTTTGATAAAGCTTAATGACCCCATGGGTTTTTCGTTTAAACTGGAAGATTATTTTGCGCCAGATGTTCTTCACCTGGAGTTTTTAGTTCCTTATGCCTTAATTATTGCCGTTTTTGTAGTGATTTTTGAAGTGCTTCTTGGCGTTATGATTTTAATTGGATATGCTCGTAAATTTACGGTATGGAGTTTATTACTCATGATTGTTTTCTTTACTTTCCTCACCTTTTACTCGGCATATTTTAATAAAGTAACCGATTGTGGATGTTTTGGTGATGCCATAAAACTCACCCCTTGGGAATCTTTCACAAAAGACATTATCTTATTAGTATTTATTTTAATTCTATTTTTTGGAAAAAAACACATTACCCCATTTTTTACTAAAAATAGCCGAAAATTTTTCCTTTTTGCCGCGCTATTATTTTGTGTGTTCATCACTTACCAAGTGCTGAACCACCTTCCTTATATCGATTTTAGAGCATATAAAGTAGGAAGTAACATACCACAATCTATGGCATTACCCGAAAATGCCCCGAAAGCTATCTATGAATACAGTTGGAAATTTGACATTCAAGGTACTGAAAAAATTGTGGTTACAAACGGCTCCTACCCTACTGTTGATGGCGAATTTATTTCGGTGGATACCAAACTTATTAAAAAAGGCTATTTACCCCCTATTTTAGATTTTTCTATAGAAAATGAGCAAGAAAATGTTACAGATGAAATTCTTGAAACCGACAAACTTATTTTAGTAATTGTATATAATATTGAACGTTCAGAATCCTACGGCTTTGCAAACATTAAAAAAATTACCGATGAAGCTATTCAAAAAGGATATACCGTTGTAGGACTTTCGGCTTCTATAGGCGACCCTATAGAACAACTAAAAACAACCCACAAACTTAATTTTGATTTCTATTTCTGCGACCAAACTGTTTTAAAAACCATTGTAAGAAGCAATCCTGGAATTTTACAACTCAACAAAGGAACCATCAAACAAAAACTGCATTGGATTGATGCATTGGATTTACACCTATAAAAATTGATAGGCTATTTAGTAAATAAAATTTTTTATGCACTCCTCACTTTATTTGGAGTCGTTACTGTTATCTTTTTTCTTTTCACCATACTTCCAGGCGATCCGGCAAGTATGATGCTGGGCCAAAATGAAAATCCCGAGCAGTTGGCTATTATAAAAAAAAAATATGGTTTTGACCAACCTGTTTCTACACAATATTTCTATTATTTGAATGATTTATCACCCATTTCCTTTCACAGCAAAAACGCACAAGATTATACCTTTTTATCTGAGGGAAAATACCAAGCTACTTCATTATTTTCATTAAAAAACACTATTGTTGTCCTTAAAATTCCCTATTTTAGAGAATCTTTTCAAAAAAACGGAAAAAAAGTAAGCCAAGTAATTGCCGAAACACTACCTAACACATTTGTGCTAGCAGTTTCTGCTATTTTTATAGCATTAGTTATCGGTATTTTTTTTGGTATTATCTCTGCCCTAGTAAAAGACAGTTGGTTAGATAAAGGAATTCAAATTTTTAGCACATTAGGAATGAGTGTGCCTTCCTTTTTTAGTGCCATTTTATTTGCTTGGTTTTTTGGATATGTGCTACATGCCTATACCAATTTAAACATGACTGGAAGTCTGTATGAAGTAGATGATTATGGGGAAGGAACCTACATACAATGGAAAAATTTAATCCTTCCGGCAGTGGTATTAGGCATTCGTCCGTTAGCCGTTGTTATCCAATTAATGCGAAATTCGTTGCTTGAAGTTCTTAACCAGGATTATATAAGAACTGCAAAGGCAAAAGGCTTGAACACCTTTCAAATCATACAAAAACACGCCTTAAAAAATGCATTAAATCCTGTAGTTACTGCCATTTCAGGTTGGTTTGCATCTATGCTTGCCGGAGCGGTTTTCGTAGAATATATTTTTGGCTGGAACGGATTAGGAAAAGAAATTGTCGATGCGCTGAACACCTTAGATTTACCAATAATTATGGGTGCTGTGATTGTTATAGCCACTATGTTTATTCTTATTAATATCTTTGTCGATATTATTTACGGGATTTTAGATCCCAAAATAAATTCTTAAACAACTTAAAATTCATCATAAAAATTATGAGAATACCTATATTAATTTTGTTTTTGTCTTCCTTTTTAAACATAAATGCCCAAGACAAAGTATTTAGCTCAGAGGCGTTAAACGATAATTTTATTTCTGAAAACGGAAATGAAATTGCCTTTTCTAAAATTTTAAAAGAACATAAAGGAAAAACCGTTTTTATTGATATTTGGGCTACTTGGTGTCGAGACTGCATTGAAGGAATGCCTGGCGTTAAAGCACTTCAAAAAAATAACAAAGAGGTCGTTTTTATTTATTTATCACTTGATAAAAATACCAAAATATGGAAAAAAGGAATCCAAAAATATAAGCTCAAAGGAAACCATTATTTTATACAATCTGGATGGAAAGGTCCCTTTTGTAGTAACATTGAATTAAACTGGATTCCCAGATACTTAATCATAAACCCTGAAGGCAAAATTTCTTTGTATAAAGCGATAACTACAGATGAACAAAAATTAAAAAAAATACTTCAATGAGAAAAAAAATAATAGCAGGAAACTGGAAAATGTTTAAAGACCTGGTAGAAGCAAACGATTTTTTTAAACAATTAATTGAAAAATTACCGGATACAGAGGCAGAAGTAATGATAGCACCATCTTTTACCAATTTATGGCATAGCTTCCAAATCACAAGAGATTACCCCATTGAAATCATTGCCCAAAACATGCACGAAGAAAATTTGGGGGCATACACCGGTGAGGTTTCTGCTGAAATGCTTAAAAGTGTGGGTGTGCAACGCGTAATTCTAGGGCATAGCGAACGCCGAATGTTTTTTGGTGAATGCGATGAACAACTTAACTTAAAGGTAGAATGTGCTGTTAATAATGAAATGAACTTTATTTTTTGCGTAGGAGAAGAAATGGAGGACAGAAATTCAAACAATCATTTTAAAGTAATTAAAAGACAGCTAGATATCGGACTTTTTGAAATGTATCCTGAAGACTGGAAACACGCAGTAATAGCCTACGAACCCGTTTGGGCAATAGGCACAGGGGAAACTGCCCGTCCAGAACAAGCACAAGAAATGCACCATTTTATAAGAAAAACCATAGCAGACGTGTATGGAAATGAAATAGCAGAAAACGTCTCCATTCTTTATGGCGGAAGCGTAAAACCCGATAATGCAAAGCAACTTTTTCAACAACCAGACATTGATGGAGCATTAGTAGGAGGCGCATCCTTAAAAGTGTCTAGTTTTATAAAAATAATACAAGCCATATAATGGAATTTATATATTTAGAATTTGATGTCAAAGTAAATCCGTTAGAACCTTGGAGAGATATTCTCATAGCGGAATTAGGCGACGTGGGTTTTGAAAGTTTTATAGAAACAGAAGAAGGCTTTTTGGGCTACATACAAAAAAAGGACTGGAAGGATACGCTTTTGGAAGAAATTGAACTACTTAACAATAAAAAAATTACAGTATCCTTTAGCAAAAAGGAAATCGAGCAAGTAAATTGGAATGAGGAATGGGAGAAAAATTTTGAACCCATTTTAGTGGATGATATCTGCTCGGTAAGAGCTCCTTTTCACGAAAAACCCGATGTCGAGTACGATATTATCATAGAGCCTAAAATGTCCTTCGGCACAGGACATCACGAAACTACCCATATGATGATACAGCACATTTTAAAAAACAACTGGGAAAGCAAAAAAGTCTTAGACATGGGTTGCGGCACCGCAGTTTTAGCAATTTTAGCAGAAATGAAAGGCGCAAAAGCCATTGATGCCATCGATATTGACAACTGGTGTTACGAAAACTCTTTAGAAAATGTGGAGAGAAACCATTGTAAACATATAACTGTTTATGAAGGCGATGCAGCATTGCTAAAGGGAAAAAAATACGACACCATCATTGCAAACATCAACAGAAATATCCTTCTTCAAGACATGGCTAGCTATGCCGATTCTTTACATGCAAATGGAGAGCTTTATTTAAGTGGTTTTTATGTGGAAGATCTACCGTTAATAACTGCTGAATGCAATAAACATGGATTAACCTACGTTGAAAACTTAGAAAGAAACCGATGGGTTGGAGTAAAATTTGTAAATTAGCAAAGTGAGCACAAAAGAAAAAATACAAGAACAAAGAGAAGTCCTTATTGAAGAGCAACAAAACAATGAAATTGTGCTTTTTAATGACGAAGTAAACACCTTTGATCACGTGATAGAAATGCTTATTTATGCTTGTGAACACTCGCCAATACAAGCAGAGCAATGTGCTCTTATTGTGCACTACAAAGGAAAATGCACGGTTAAAACCGGTATTTATGAAGAGCTAGAACCACGATGCACCCTGCTCTTAGAGGCCGGTTTAAGTGCTGAAATTATCTGAAGTAAAATGCCCTAAACATTTGTAAGCAATAAAATAAAAAAGTATATTTGCACCCTCAAAATGGCCTCGTGGCGCAACTGAATAGCGCACTTGATTACGGCTCAAGAGGTTACTGGTTTGAATCCAGTCGAGGTCACGGATAAATAGTACAATAAGAAAAAACGCCAAGCTCGCTTGAGCGTTTTTTTGTTTGTACTATTTTCAAAGCGGAGCTTTCTATGGAAAAACTTGTTACTCCAGTCGAGGTCACGGATAAATAGTACAATAAGAAAAAACGCCAAGCTCGCTTGAGCGTTTTTTTGTTTGTACTATTTTCAAAGCGGAGCTTTCTATGGAAAAACTTGTTACTCCAGTCGAGGTCACTAATCATAACTTTTTTGCTCTTATAAGTGCAGTTTTTGTTTCACCCAAAGGCTTCCATTTCTTCAACCTGTTTTTCATCACATCACATTGCGTATATTTTATTTATCTTCGTACATATTTATTACTCCATAAACAATGAACTTAGAAAACTATATCAGAGATATTAATGACTTTCCAAAGCCGGGAATTCTATTCAAGGACATCACTCCCTTGCTAAACAACCCTATAGCAACCGCTTTTTGTTTAGAAAAATTATTGGAGCTTGTTGGAGAACAAAAAATAGATAAAGTTGTGGGCATTGAGTCTCGAGGTTTCTTTTTTGCCACCTTACTCGCACAAAAACTACAGGCTGGTTTTGTACCAATTCGGAAACCGGGAAAACTGCCTTACCAAACCATAAAAAAAAGCTATGCCTTAGAATACGGCTCAGACCATATAGAAATGCACTTAGATGCCATTAAAAAAGGCGATAAAGTTTTACTTCACGATGATGTTCTAGCTACCGGAGGCACAGCAAAAGCGGCTTGCGAATTAATAGAAGATCTAGGTGGTATAATTGTGCAATGCAACTTTTTGATGCAACTTAATTTTTTAAATGGAAAAGAAAAGATAGCGGGATATGATGTTAAATCGGTTTTAAACTATTAACTACCAAGTATTTATACATCACTAGCGTATTCTAAATTTTGAAAAATAGACTTTTCAAAGTTGTTTTTTTGCCTTAAAAAAAAGATACCTATACTTTTCTATATATTGGATTTTCGATAAAGAAGAAATTGAAATGCGCTGATTAAATATGTAGAAATAAAAAATGGCAAGCTACCTACATCACACCGCTACGACCATTTACCTTTGCTGCGTTCCCGCCCTGGAGGAGTCAACAGGAGCTGGTTGTGTAGGACTTGCCAGTGCAAAGATACTACCTTTTATATGTTTTGCAAGTCTATGTTTCCATTTTTCTTAAAAATTTTGGTTCGTTAAATTGACTTTTTAAAAAAATAGAACCTTAAATTTGCCCTATATAAATATCTTGCCAAAAATTTTTTAACACAATGAAACTAATAAACACTACGCTATTTGCTCTAACACTTTCTCTTTTATTTTCATGCGGTGATAGTAAAAATCAAAAAGCACCTTCATTTTCTATAGCATTTAATGGAGACAAACAAACCTATACCACAAACGATGTCCTTCGGGGCTCGCTTAAAAAAGTAAGAGAAAATGAAATAGATTCTGTTGTTTATCATTTAAATGAAAAAAGAATTGGTAAAGGAAATGGAGTAGATTTCTCCTTTCGTCTAACCGATGAACAATTAGGTAGCAAATTTGTTAAAGCTACTATTTATAAGGGTTCTAATTCTGAAGTTGCCTTAAAAGAAATTGTCCTGCTTGCCGCTGCAAAACCAATAGTATATACCTATAAAATCACCAACAGCTACCCACACGATATCGATGCCTATACCCAAGGACTGGAATTTCATGGAGACACTTTATATGAAAGCACCGGACAATATGGAAAATCCTCATTGCGAAAAACCGATTACAAAACTGGAAAGGTGCTTCAACAAGTCGATTTAGAGAAAAATTTTTTCGGTGAGGGTCTTACTATTCTAAACAATAAAGTGTACCAACTCACTTGGAAAGAAAAAGTAGGATTTATTTACAACCTGCAAACATTAGAAAAAACAGGTAATTTTGTTTTTGGAAAAAGCATAGAAGGCTGGGGTCTTTGTAACGATGGCAAAGTAATTTATAAAAGTGATGGTACCGAAAAAATTTGGACGTTAAACCCCGATAATCTTACCGAAGAAAGCTACATTGAAATTTACACAAACACCAGCCGAATAAAAAGCGTTAATGAGCTAGAATGGGTGGACGGTAAAATTTACGCAAACGTTTACCAGCAAAATGCCATTGCCATTATTAACCCAAAAAATGGCGCTGTAGAGGGGGTTATTGACCTAAGTGACTTACAATCTAAAGTTAAACAACATCCTACACTTGATGTTTTAAACGGCATTGCATATCACGGCGAAAAAGACAAACTTTTTGTTACCGGCAAAAATTGGGATACACTTTTTGAAATTGAAATTCTTAAAAAACAATAAATCGAGTGAATTAAGGTTACTAGTTAAAAGCAAAATAGATTGATAGTAAGGATTATTTTTAATGGCTAAGTTCTATTTAAAACAGCATTTGCGTTAGGGATTGCAGTGAAAATCCTTCTCTCCAAGCGAACTTGGGGAGAAGATTGCAACGAAAAGCCCGCCCCCCCAAGCAAACTTGGGGGGAACGCCCAAAACAATTAGATATAAATTGTTGTACTAATTAGAATTAAACATTTTTACATAAAAATCTGAAATCGTTAATCACAAATCGTTAATCCTACCTCCTATTTTGTATTTTTGATACCTAAATAAAAATTTATACATGAAAAACTTATATGCATTGGTTTTATTGGCTACTGTAATTTTGTGGAGTTCTTGCCGAAATGATTTTGAAACCCTTCCAAGTACCGGCAATTTAGAGTTTTCAAAAGACACCGTTTATTTAGACACCGTTTTTACTAACATCGGCTCCAGTACGTATACCCTTAAAGTGTACAACCGAAGTAATGAAGACATAAATATTCCCAATGTGCAACTTAGCCAAGGCAACTCCTCACTGTATCGGTTGAATGTGGACGGTATCGCAGGGAAAACCTTCAATAACGTAACCATTTTAGCAAAAGATAGTATTTTTATTTTTATTGAAACTACAATTGATATCAACACCTTTCCAAATAACAACCAATTTCTTTATACCGATGCCATAGAGTTTGATGCCGGAAGCAACCAACAAAAAGTAGAACTTGTAACCCTTGTTCAGGATGCTGTTTTCCTATTTCCGGAACGTTTTGAAGACGGTACAACAGAAACCTTAAATCTGGGTATGGATGACGATGGAGAACCTATTTTAATTAGTGGTTTTTTTCTTGAAGATACCGAACTCCTTTTTACCAACGAAAAACCCTATGTTATATACGGCTATGCTGCGGTGCCTTCTAATAAAACACTTACAGTAAATGCCGGTGCAAGAATACATTTTCATAAAGACAGCGGTCTTATCGTTTCTAATCAGGCTACCATGAAAGTAAATGGTGCGCTAAGCTCAAATACGGAATTACTTGAAAATGAAGTGATTTTTCAAGGGGATAGACTAGAACCTAGTTTTGCCGATACTCCCGGTCAATGGGGTTTTATCTGGCTTACTGATGGCAGTACTGCCCACGAATTTAATTATACTACCATTAAAAATGCAACCGTTGGTATTTTAATGGACAACAACGATGGCACTGCAAATCCTACGCTAACTATTAAAAACACACAAATTTACAATAGCGGAAACGTAGGACTATTAGCGCGAACAGGACATATTGACGGAGAAAATCTGGTGATTACCAATAGCGGTCAGGCATCCCTTTTCTGTTCTTTCGGCGGAAGATATAACTTTAGGCACTCTACTTTTGGTAATTATTGGAACCGAAGTTTTAGAAATTTTCCTGCGGTTGTAATTGATAATGTCCTTCAAATAAGCGAAACCGAAATTTTAGTAGCAGACCTTATCGAAGCCAACTTCAGCAACTGCATTATTTATGGTAGCGAAGCAAGAGAAATATCTCTTTTTGCTGCGGAAGAAGGACTTTTTAATTTCAACTTCAAAAACAGTTTAATTCGTTTTGAAGACCCACAAGGGCAATTTGCAAATAATCCTTTATATGATTTTACAAATACCGGTTTTTACACAAATACTATCTTTAATCAAGATCCACTATTTTTTGATTTTTCTAAAAATATGCTTTTTATAAGCAATGAATCCGGTGCAAATGGTATTGGAGATGCTGCTACCTCGCAACAAGTACCTTTTGATTTACTAGGCACCCCTAGAGGAATACCCTCAGATGCGGGTGCTTATGAAAGTGTGACTTTTCCTGAAAACTAAAAAATTCGAGTATTTGTGGTTGGTATAAACACACAAATACCCGAATCTTAATTCTTAAATTTTTTAAAATACTATTTAAAAAACAAATAAGGGCCTTTTTGCCATCATGGTATTTACTTTTTCAGCTACGCTTTCTAAAATCGCATCATTTTCAAAATTGACAATTGCTTCATCTATCAAATTCACAATGTTCTGCATATCTTCTTCTTTCAATCCTCTTGTAGTAACTGCAGCGGTTCCAACCCGAATTCCGGAAGTCACAAAGGGCGATTTATCATCAAAAGGCACCATGTTTTTATTCACGGTAATTTCGGCTTTGCCTAATGCTTCTTCGGCTTGTTTGCCTGAAATATTTTTATTTCGCAAATCAATTAACATCATGTGGTTATCGGTACCACCCGAAATAACATCGTAGTCTTTATCCATAAAAGCTTTTGCCATTACTTTGGCATTTTTTTTCACCTGTACCATATAATGTAAAAACTCATCGGTTAAAGCTTCACCAAAAGCAACTGCTTTAGCGGCAATAATATGCTCTAAAGGCCCACCTTGGTTTCCTGGAAAAATACCACTATCTAATAAAGAAGACATTTTGCGTAAGCTTCCATCTTTTAATTTTATGCCAAAAGGATTGTCAAAATCTTTACCCATAATAATAATACCTCCTCTTGGTCCGCGTAAGGTTTTATGGGTAGTGCTAGTGCACACATGGCAATGAGGAACAGGGTCACTTAAAATTCCTTTTGCAATTAATCCTGCAGGATGGGCAATATCGGCAAAAAGAATGGCACCTACTTTATCGGCAATCTCCCGAAAACGTTTGTAATCAATTTCTCTGGAATAGGCTGAGGCACCTGCAATAATCATCTTTGGTTTTTCCCGAATAGCTATTTCTTCTATCTTATCATAGTCTAACATGCCGGTTTCTTTATCTACTCCATAAAATACAGGATGGTATAATTTTCCTGAAAAATTTACAGGCGATCCGTGGGTTAAATGCCCACCGTGGGATAAATCAAATCCTAAAAAGGTATCTCCCGGTTTTAAACATACCGAAAAAACTGCCGTATTTGCTTGTGATCCGGAGTGAGGTTGTACGTTTACATATTCCGCTCCAAACAATTCCTTTGCTCGGTCTATAGCAAGTTGCTCCACTTGATCTACAATCTGACATCCACCATAATACCGTTTACCCGGATATCCTTCGGCATATTTATTGGTCAAAATAGATCCTGCTGCTTCTAAAACTTGTTCGCTTACATAATTTTCAGAAGCAATTAACTCTAATCCGTTGGTTTGACGTTCTCTTTCTTCTTCAATTAAGTCAAATATTTGTGTATCGCGTTGCATACTGTTTTCTTTTTGTTAAATATGCATCAAAAATAAGAATAACATTCGGTTAGTATACTTAAAATTATATATTTGAATAGAAATTTTTCAACACTTCAAAAAAAATAAAATTATGCCAATCACAGCGAACGACCCAAACAGAAAAACTTGGTTACCTACAGACAAGGATACCGATTTTCCGATACAGAACATCCCCTTTGGTGTTTTCTTGACTAGAGATGATATTATCACCGTTGGAACAAGAATTGGTAATTTTGCAATTGATTTAGGAGCATTACATCAGCTTGGTTACTTTAAAGGCATTGAGCTAACCGAGGATATTTTTCTTCAAGATACCTTAAATGATTTTATTTCGGATGGACAAAAAACCTGGCGACTTGTGCGAAATAGAATAGCTGATATTTTTGATGAAAAGAACACGGCTTTAAAAGACAATACCTCCCACTACGATCGTGTGATTTTTACCATGGACGAAGTAGAAATGCAGCTACCCGTTCAAGTAGGCGATTATACCGATTTTTATTCCAGTAAAGAACATGCCACCAATGTAGGTTCTATGTTTAGAGACGCGGAAAATGCCTTAATGCCTAATTGGTTACACATTCCTGTAGGCTACCATGGCAGGAGCTCCTCGATCATACCAAGCGGCATTAATGTGCGAAGACCCAATGGACAAACCCTTCCTGAAGGTGCTGAAAATCCTGTTTTTGGTCCTTCTAAACTTATTGACTTTGAGTTGGAAATGGCTTTTATAACTACCGATGCTAACGATTTAGGTGAACCGATTCCGGTAAACGAAGCCGAAGAATATATCTTTGGATTGGTACTTTTTAATGACTGGAGCGCCAGAGATATCCAAAAATGGGAATATGTACCACTTGGTCCATTCCTAGCAAAAAACTTTGCTTCTACCATATCCCCTTGGATTGTTACACTAGATGCATTGCAACCTTTTAAAGTGGAAAGTCCGAAACCTATTAAAGAACTGCTTCCATATTTAAAATCGTCAGGTAAGAAAAGCTATGACATTCACTTAGAAGTTTATATAACTCCTAAAAAAGGCACCCCTACTAAAGTTAGCTCTTCAAATTTTAAATATATGTACTGGAATATGAGCCAACAATTAGCCCATCACACTATTAATGGATGCCCAGTAAAAAGTGGAGACATGATGGGTAGTGGTACTATTTCAGGTCCTACACCTGATTCTTATGGTTCCATGCTGGAACTTTCCTGGAAAGGTGAAAAACCTATTCATTTAAATGACGGCACAAAGCGAAAATTTATCAACGATAACGATACCGTAACCTTTCGAGGTTATTGTCAAAATAAGCATGTGCGAATAGGTTTTGGGGAATGTAGTACTAAAATCCTACCTGCATTAAAATTATAGAACTACTTTATCAAATAAAATTTTTATGCCCTTTGTTAAACAGCAAAGGGCATACTTTTTTAACTTTGGTATCTTATTTGTTATCCTACTAAAATAACCAACATTATTTTATTATGAAAAAACTACTACTTTATCTAACTGTAGTCCTTTTACTTACTGCTTGCAACAGTGTTAAAAGAAGTCAGAAAGCCTTGTATTCCGGAAATTACAATGCGTCTATTGACATAGCAGTGAGCAAATTGCAAAAGGACAGAAACAAAAAAAATAGCCAAGAGTATATCCTTATTTTGGAAGATGCATTCAAAAAAATTAACGAAAGAGACAAAAAACGCATCGACTTCTTAGAAAAAGAAGCCAATCCTGAAAACAGTAGAGAAATTTTTGTTTTGTATTCCAATTTAGAAAACATTCAAAATAGCATTTCGCCATTACTACCACTTTACAACAAGGAAAGTGGACGTGAAGTGAAATTCAAATTCAATGATTATAGCAATGACTTGATTAAAGCAAAACAAAATTTTGCCGACTATTTATATAATCTATCCAAAACACAAATGCAAAAAGACGATAAACTTAGCTATAGAGATGCGCATAGCACCTTGCAAGAATTACTGGATATCGCACCAAATTATCGCGATGGACAGCAATTATTAAATGATGCACATTATTTTGGAACAGATTTTGTTTTTGTGCGCCTTACCAATAACACCAATCAATTTATGCCTAGGCAATTAGAACAAGATCTTTTGAATTTTAATACCTATGGCTTGGATGATTTTTGGACCGTGTATCATACTTCAAAGCAAAGGGATATTCCTTACAATTTTGAAATCAATTTAGAATTTCGATCCATTCTTGTGTCACCGGAACGTATTACAGAAAGACAAATCCCACTGGAATTGGAAATACAGGATGGTTTTACCTATCAAAAAGACCGAAGAGGTAATTTTGTTTTGGACAGTTTGGGTAACAAAATTAAAATCGACAAATTCATTGTTGTGAAAGGAACGCTTTATGAAACCGAGCAAACCAAATCCTTAGCTGTGGATGCGAGGGTGGTTTACAAGGATATAAGGAGAAATCAAATTATCAACAACCATCCTTTACAAACAGAATTTATCTTTGAAAATGTGTTTGCAACTTTCAGAGGAGATGAACGCGTATTAAGTAATGAAGACAGGCGTATTTTAAACAATCGTTTTGTTCCATTTCCTTCAAATGAACAGATGCTTTTAGATGCCGGCGGCGATATTAAAGACAGATTGAGTGAAATATTACAAAGAAATAAGTTTTGATGTTATTTTTTTTAAGAACTAAAAAGACCACAATGAAATAATTATTTTATTGTGGTCTTTTGGTTTCCTTTTGGAACTTTATTTTAATTATTCCCTTTTTAAATATACTTTTCTAATTGGAATGCCTGAATGCCTTGGTGTGATGCATCAAATACTGCAATTCCATTTTTAATAATAAGCAGTTGCGGCGATTGATGAAATACCTGAAATCGGGATGCAATTTCGTCAGAAATATCTCGATGATTCAACAAATCTAAATAATATAAATCCAAACTCTTTTCAGGGATTTCATATTCTCTTTCAAACTGTTTAATCACCATATTACTAATACCACAGCGAGTGGAATGTTTAAAAATGGCAACTGGTTTTGTTTTAGAAATTTCTGTTATTTCATCCAGTTGAGATACAGCCGTCAAAGGCTTCCATGGAAAGGGGTTTTGGGGCTCTTTTTGGGGTTTGTTTGCGTTGAATAGGTTTTTGAAAAGGGACATATTTTTTTTGTAAAGGTAAATATTATAAAAGCACTATTCTGTATTTTGCGATTATTTTACACCTAATGCACCCTAAAATTACAAACAGATTCCTTCGTAAGAATTAAAACAGGTCGTTCAAATCCTGTCTTCCAATGATGGCTATTATTTCAACTGTGTCATCATTTATTTTGTAGTAAATACTGTCTATGCCAAAAACACAGCGTCTATATCCACTTTTTATTTCATCAACAGACTCAAAGGAATAAGGACTTTGGGCAATAACATCAAAATATTCAAATAAAGTTTCAAAGTATTTATCAGCTTGGGCCATACCAAATTTTTTGATTCCGTATTGATGAATCCGTATCAAATCTTCCTTGGCCGCAATGCTTAATTTATAATTTGCCATGCAAAGAATACTTCGATTGCTTTAAAATTTGGGCTTTACTGTCTTTGGTAAAACCACTATTCTCGGCTTTCTCTAGCTTAGCTCTAACCCAGTCAACCTGGACCTGCTGTTTTCTTGCCTGCCTGATTAAATCGTTTACAAGTTCGCTCTTACTGCTGTATTCTTTGTTGTCCATCTGAGCTTTTAACCATTCTTCATTTGGCGGGGTAAATGAAATGCTTTGTCTTGACATGATTTTGTATTTTGGTGTAAATTTACATCAAAAATGAATCACTTACAATTTTTTTTCAAGAGGTTGAAACTTACCAATTGATTTAAATGCAACAAATATAACCCGTCCTCACCACACCGTTTTACAAAAATCCCCATTTTAAATACATTAATTTTCAGCCAAATAGTCATCCATAATCTATGTTTTATAGACATTTTGTCGTAAATTTAAGTTGGCGTAGGATTTGAAATAAATAAGTAAATCATATAAAATTAAGGATTATGAATTTTAATAATTTTACTATAAAATCGCAAGAAGCTGTGCAACAAGCGCAACAACTTGCCCAAAGTATGGGTCACCAACAAATTGAAAATGAGCATATTTTAAAAGCAATTTTTCAAGTAGATGAGAATGTAACCCCTTTTCTTCTAAAGAAATTAAATGTAAATATCGATCTACTTCAGCAAATACTTGATACAACATTACAGAGTTTTCCAAAAGTAAGTGGGGGCGACATTATGCTTTCGCGAAATGCACAATCTGCTCTTAACGATGCCAGCATCATTGCCAACAAACAAAACGATGAATACGTTTCAGTGGAACATTTACTTTTGGCTATTTTTAAATCCAAAAGTAAAATTGCACAAATATTAAAAGACCAAGGCGTTACTGAAAAAGGTCTAGAATCTGCCATTCAGGAACTGCGCAAAGGCGATCGGGTAACTTCACAAAGTGCCGAAGAAACCTACAACGCTTTAAACAAATATGCCAGAAACCTCAACCAATTGGCACAGGACAATAAACTAGATCCCGTTATTGGTCGTGATGAAGAAATACGACGAATACTACAAATCCTTACCCGAAGAACCAAAAACAACCCAATGCTAGTGGGCGAACCCGGAACTGGAAAAACAGCAATAGCCGAAGGTCTTGCACACAGAATTGTAGATGGCGACGTCCCCGAAAACTTAAAATCGAAAGTAATTTACTCTCTCGATATGGGAGCCTTAATTGCCGGTGCAAAATACAAAGGAGAATTTGAAGAACGATTAAAAGCAGTCATTAAAGAAGTAACCTCCAGCGATGGAAACATAGTGCTATTCATTGATGAAATCCACACACTTGTGGGTGCCGGAGGTGGAGAAGGCGCCATGGATGCCGCAAATATTTTAAAACCTGCACTCGCCCGAGGCGAATTGCGCGCTATTGGCGCAACTACTTTAGATGAATACCAAAAATATTTCGAAAAAGACAAAGCATTAGAACGTCGATTTCAGAAGGTGCAAGTAAATGAACCAGATACAGAAAGTGCCATTTCCATTTTGCGAGGTATAAAAGAAAAATATGAAACCCACCACAAAGTGCGTATTAAAGACGAGGCAATTATTGCGGCTGTAGAACTTTCACAACGCTATATTACCAATCGTTTTCTTCCGGATAAAGCCATTGATTTAATGGACGAAGCCGCTTCAAAACTGCGCATGGAAATCAACAGCAAACCGGAAGAACTAGATGTTTTGGATCGTAAGGTGATGCAACTTGAAATTGAAATTGAAGCCATCAAGCGAGAGAAAGATGAAAGTAAATTAAAAACCTTAGGTGCTGATTTAGCCAATTTAAAAGAAGAACGCAATGAGCTGCATGCCAGATGGAAAAACGAAAAGGAACTTGTAGATACCATTCAAAATACCAAAACTTCTATTGAAGAATATAAACTAGAAGCAGAAAGAGCAGAAAAAGAAGGTGATTATGGCAAAGTAGCCGAATTGCGTTACGGAAAAATAAAAGTTGCACAAGAACAATTAGAAGAACAACAAAAACTAGTATCACAACAAGACAACTCTTTAATTAAAGAAGAAGTCACCCAAGAAGACATTGCCGAAGTAGTAGCTAAATGGACTGGAATTCCGGTAACAAAAATGTTGCAAAGCGACAAAGAAAAATTATTAAAACTGGAGGAACATTTGCATAAAAGAGTCGTTGGACAACAAGAGGCTATTGTAGCAGTAAGTGACGCCATAAGAAGAAGCCGTGCCGGATTACAAGATCCAAAAAAACCATTGGGTTCTTTTCTTTTCCTGGGAACCACAGGTGTTGGTAAAACCGAGTTGGCCAAAGCACTTGCAGAATACCTTTTTGACGATGAAAATGCTATAACAAGAATTGATATGAGCGAATACCAAGAACGCCACAGTGTTAGCAGATTAATAGGAGCACCTCCTGGATATGTAGGGTATGAAGAAGGCGGTCAACTTACCGAAGCAGTAAGACGTCGCCCTTACTCTGTAGTCTTATTAGATGAAATTGAAAAAGCCCATCCGGATACATTCAATATTTTGTTACAAGTATTAGACGAAGGACGATTAACAGATAATAAAGGACGTGTGGCAGATTTTAAAAATACCATTATTATAATGACCTCTAATTTAGGAAGCCACATCATTCAAGAAAAATTTGATACGGTAAAAAACATAGACACCGCTATGGAAGCTGCTAAAGTGGAAGTTTTAGGCTTGTTAAAACAAAGCGTTCGTCCAGAATTTATAAACCGAATAGACGATATCGTAATGTTTACACCCTTGACCAAAACCAATATTAAAGAAATTGTGGGGTTACAATTAAAAGGGTTAAGCAAAATGTTAGCTAAACAACACATCACTTTGGATGCAACCGATGAAGCAATTGCACACCTTGCCCTAAGAGGTTTTGATCCTCAATATGGTGCTAGACCCGTAAAACGGGTGATTCAAAGGGAAGTTTTAAATGAACTCTCCAAAGAAATTCTCGCAGGAAAAATAACTACAGATAGTATTATTTTACTCGATGCTTTCGATGATAATTTAGTGTTTAGAAATCAGGACACAGTATCTTCGGTATTGTAAACAAAGTAAATTTATAAAAAATCTAATCTAAAACGGATTAGATTTTTTTTTGTAGAATAAGTGCTGTTTCTCCTAAAAAAACCTTGTAAAAAAAGGTATATTTGTATTATGATTGCAATAAATTCGTACATAGACCACACCTTATTAAAACCAACCGCTACAAAGAAGGAAATTATTAAACTGTGTCAGGAAGCTAAAGAATATCAATTTTATGCCGTTTGCATTAATAGTTGTTATGTTTCCCTCGCAAAAAAAGAATTAGCCACATCGTCTGTTAAAGTTTGTAGTGTGATTGGCTTTCCTTTAGGCGCTATGAGTACTAAAGCTAAAGTAGAAGAAGCAAAACAAGCAGTAAAAGATGGCGCCGATGAAATTGACATGGTCATGAATTTAGGATGGCTAAAAAGCGCTGATTATGATGCTGTTTGGAAAGATATTGAAGCTGTAAAATTAGCAATAGGCAATAGGGTATTAAAAGTTATCCTAGAAACTTGTTACTTAAACAAAGCTGAAATTATTAAAGCCAGTGAACTTGCATTATTATCTAAAGCAGATTTCATCAAAACATCTACCGGTTTTGGAACAGGTGGAGCCACTATAGAAGCAGTAACTTTAATGAAATCTGTGGTTGAAAACAATGCTAAAATAAAAGCTTCCGGAGGAATTAAAGACAGAAAAACTGCTTTAAAATATATAGCCCTTGGCGCAGATAGAATTGGCACTTCCTCGGGAATTGAAATTGTAAGTACAAAATAAAACTTATATTTTAAAAGTTTTTTTTGCAATGCAAGCTAACTCAATTACTACTTTTAATGAGTAAATTATAACTTATAATAAAAAAATGAGCATTCACATCAACGCAAAAAAAGGAGAAGTTGCTGAAACCATATTACTCCCAGGAGATCCATTACGGGCAAAATGGATAGCAGAAACCTTTTTTGAAAACCCTATATGTTTTAATGAGGTGAGAGGAATGCTTGGTTACACAGGAATCTATAAAGGGAAAAGAATTTCAACTATGGGAACAGGCATGGGGGTTCCATCAATATCCATTTATGCTAATGAATTAATTACCGAGTATGGCGTTAAAAACCTCATTCGTGTGGGAAGTGCCGGCTCCTATCAACCGTATATTCAAGTAAGAGATATTGTTTTGGCAATGGCAGCTTCCTCTACTTCCGGAGTAAATGAATTACGTTTTGGTGGTGCCGATTTTGCCCCCACTGCTAATTTTGAACTTTTTCAAAAAGCAGTAGAAATAGCCAAACAAAAAAACATTGTCATCAAAGCAGGCAATGTACTAACCAGTGACGAATTTTATGAAGACGAGTTTGAAAGCTATAAAAAATGGTCGAAATTTGGCGTGCTTTGTGTAGAAATGGAAAGTGCCGGTTTATATACCATAGCGGCAAAACACAAAGTGAACGCCCTTTCCATCTTAACCATATCCGATTCCTTAGTAACTGGTGAAAAAACCACATCCAAAGAAAGAGAAAGTACTTTTGAAGAAATGATACACATAGCTTTAGAATTAGCATAAAAACAACGCTCTTGATAAACGCATTTTTAAAAATAAAAGACAAAAAAAGAGCGATTACTAAGCTAAAACTCTTTAAAAAATTTATTCCTGAAAAAGCAACTATTGTGGACATCGGTTCAGGTTCCGGACAGTTTTCTTTAGCCTTGCAGAAATCAGGTTATTCTGTAACATCAGTAGATGTAAAGGACAAAACAAATACCCATGAAATTACTGCCATGGTTTATGATGGGAATACCTTACCTTTTAAAACGAATAGTTTTGAGGTTAGCATGCTCATAACCGTTTTACACCATTGCCCTAATCCGGAACGGGTTTTTGAAGAAGCTGTTCGTGTGTCAAAAAATCGCGTTTTTATTTTAGAAGATGTGTATAGCAATAAAGTGATGAAATACTTGACTTGGGCTATGGATAGTTTAGTAAATATGGAATTCTTTGGTCACCCGCATACCAATAAAACTGAAAAAGAATGGGAGGCACTCTTTAAAGGCAACGATTTGCAAGTACTTCATAAACAAAAAATTAAAGTGCTTTTCATTTTCTCACAAGTACTCTATATTCTGAAAAAAAAGTCATAAAAAAAGAAAGCCCTGTTTATCTCAGAGCTTTCGAACAATCAAAAAAACATCACTATTTAAAAACTATCAATTTCTTTCTTTAAATCTTCTTTTGTCTTCCCGGTTTTTTCCTGAAGACGACCAAGCAATTCTTCCGATTTACCTTCGGCATAAAGAAGATCATCATCTGTTAAATCTGCATATTTTTGCTTTAACTTTCCTTTTGCTTGATTCCATTTCCCTTTAAACTGTTCTTCATTCATAATTAAAAGTTTTTATCGTTAGTAATACCGCAATTTAAGGCGACAAGCACTTATTTATTACTAAGTAAATATTAAAATAAATTAATTTTTTGTTAAGTAGAAAAAAGAAAATTCAATACTAATTTTGTTCATTAAATATTAAAGAAAAACAATCATACATAGTTTAAAACCTTCCTATTTAATATCTTTGAAAAAACTAGAACACTGCAACTTATGAAATATTCCTTTATTTTTCTTCTCCCAATTTTCTTTTTTTCGTGTGCAATGAAAGAATCACAAAACACTTTGAAAGTAATGGACAACGAAAATACAACTACATACTATTTAATTCGTCACGCTGAAAAAGACAGAAGCAATCCAAAGGAAAAAGACCCAGAATTAATAGAAACTGGTATTGTGAGAGCAAAAAAATGGGCGGCAATTTTTTCAGAAATAGAATTAGATGCAGTCTATGCGACGCCATTTAAAAGAACACAACAAACAGCAGCTCCAACTGCAATTTCAAAAAAAATAGAGATACAATCTTATGAACCCAAAGCTATTTACAAATCAGATTTTAAAACTATTACTAAAGGAAAAACGGTTTTAATAGTTGGTCATAGCAATTCTATTCCTAAACTAACCAATTATCTTTTAGGGGAGGAAAAATATGAAGAAATTGAAGACAGCATTAATGGAAATCTTTATATAATAACTATACAAGGAACAAAAACCTGGAGCACGCTATTATCTTTAGAATAGTTTGTATTTTAACTATTTAAGTAGTCGCACCGATACATTTTCAGTTTCAATTTTAGAGAGTAATTCTAGTGCATTAGTTTCAAACAATACGTCTATTTCATATAGGTTTGCTAAGGTATCTTTCGGTCTATAATTGTTATAATCTACAAATCGAATACCCTCAATTACTCTTGGGTTATAACTTTCTCGAAAGCGAATTCCACCTTTACCGGTAAAAAATTGATATGCCAGATAATCCACGGTAAAATCCTCTTTTGAAATCCAGTATAAAAAAACATCTTGAAAATCTACACCTCCTCCATCTTCTGAAAATGTAACCTCCATTTTATAATACCTTTTATTTTTAATGGTGGTTTCCCCTAATAGTTTTTTAAACACTCCCGGATTATTAAGTCCGTAGGGCAATTGAACAAAATAATGCACAGAATTTACACTTTCCATATAATTAAAAGCGATAGTATCTGCTAGAGCAACTTTTTCGCTTCTTTGCAACCTTGTAAAACCGTCATTTGTCAAAATATCTACAGTGTTTAATGTGTCTGCTAACAAACGCTGAAGGGAAAACAATCCATTTTGGCGAATGCTTTTGTATTTAATATTTCGGAAGGTAAAGTCAATCTCAGCATTATCATAGCGCTCACCTCCTGCAACAGCTATCGCTTTATCTATGATGGACTGCGCATCTAAAACTACTGGTTTTTCCTTACAAGAAAAACACAAAACCATAAGGAAAACCAAACAAATTCGTATCATATTCAATATTTAAAAACGTAAAGATAACCTATCTGCAAAAGAATATGGAAAAAAAGCAGTCAAGTTGATATAAGATTTCACGACTTAGTACTTACAATTAAATTTACAATAACTTTGGATTTCAGTTTTTTAATTTTTTTATTGTCTTAAGTCCTAAATCCTGTAATCCTAAGTCCAGTTGTTAGGACATTATTGATATAAATATCTTATTTTTGCAATACGATGAAACAGCAAAAAACCGTAAATATAAAAAACCGAAAAGCCCGTTTTGCCTATGAAATTTTAGACAAATTTACGGCGGGGATCGTTTTAAAAGGAACTGAAATAAAGGCCATTCGAGAAGGAAAGGCTTCTATTGCAGAAAGTTTTTGTGAGTTTCAAAACGGCGAACTTTTTGTAATTAACATGACGGTTGAAGAATATTCACATGCTACTTTTTTTAATCATGCTCCTAAAAGCGAACGAAAATTACTCCTCAACAAAAGAGAACTCAAAAAATTAGAAAAAGAAGTTCGCACGTCAGGACTTACCATTATTCCTTTAAATTTAGTTACAAACGATAAAGGGCTTGCCAAATTAATCATCTCTTTGGCAAAAGGGAAAAAAGAGTATGACAAACGCGATGCTATTAAGGAAAGAGATACCAATCGCAATCTTAGTAGAATCAAGAAATCCTTTAATCAAAAATAAATGCAATGTAGATTTCTCCTTATTCTTACAATTGTTTTTTCTTTCAATCTACAAGCCCAGATAGTTGGTAAAATAAGTGATGCCCAAGGCAAAGCACTTCCTTTTGTTAATGTATATGTTGAAAATTCATACATCGGCACCACCACCAACGACGATGGAAATTACAAATTAGAAATAAAAGATACTAAAGAAATAACCATAATCTTTCAATTTTTAGGTTATAAAACCATTAAAAAAACGTTTATACCCAATACATCCTCCTATACACTAAACGTTACCTTAGAAACAGAATCTGTTAGTTTAGATGAAGTAATTATTTCTTCCGGAGAAAATCCAGCAAATCGCATCATTCAAAATGCTATACAAGCCAGAAAAGTAAACCTGGAAAAAACGAACGAATTTACAGCCGATTTTTATTCGCGTGGTATTTGGCGAGTAGAAGATGCTCCTGAAAAAATATTAGGTCAGGAAATAGGCGATTTTGATGGTGCTTTAGATTCCAGCCGAACCGGAATTATTTATTTAAGTGAAACAATTTCTGAAATTGCCTACCAAAAACCCAATAATTTTAAAGAACGCATCATAGCTTCTAAAGTAAGTGGCAAGGATAATGGTTTTAGTTTTAATAGCGCACAGGACGCTAATTTTAGTTTTTATGAAAACACGATAGAAATCAACGCCGCCATCGTTTCGCCTATTGCTAATAATGCTTTTGGTTATTACAACTACAAATTAGAAGGTGTTTTTTATGAAAATAGCCAGCTAATTAATAAAATACAGGTTACTCCCAAAAGAGAAAACGATAGGGTGTTTAACGGAACGATTTATATAGTAGAAGATTCTTGGCAAATTTATGGTATTGAGCTAGCAACAACAGGAAATGCCATACAAGTGCCCATGGTGGAAAAACTACTTTTTACACAAAACTTTACCTTTGACGAAGCGGAAAAAAATTGGGTAAAAATATCGCAAACGATTGACTTTGGTTTTGCTTTTTTAGGATTTAAGGGCAATGGAAAATTTACAGCGGTATATAGCAATTATAATTTTAATCCAAATTTTTCTCCAAAATCATTCACCAATGAAGTACTTTTTTTTGAACCCGAAGCCAATAAAAAAGACTCTTTATTTTGGAACGGCATTCGTCCGGTGCCTTTAACCAATGAAGAAATTGCCGATTATATAAAAAAAGATAGTATACAAGAACTTCGAAAATCGCAAGTATATTTAGATTCTATAGACCGTAAAAACAATAAGTTTAAAATTTCTTCGCCAATAACAGGATATTCCTATGCCAATACCTACCAGAAAAGGCGACTGAATTATGAGGGTGTTTTCCGCAGTTTTCAATTCAACACCCTTCAGGGTTGGAATGTGGGAACAGGAATTTCTTATTCTGCATGGTATGACGACAACAGAACGCAAATACTCACGGTAAGTTCTAAAGTGAATTATGGTTTTGCTGACGAAAGAATACGATTTACCGGGAGTATTTTTAAACGCTTCAACCGCATCAAGCGAAATACCTTCATGCTTTCCGGCGGAAACAAAATGCAGCAGTTTAATGCTTCTGAACCCATTTCACCAGTAATCAATACGATTTCAAGTCTGTTTTTTGAACGCAATTATTTAAAAGCTTACGATCTTACTTTTGCAAGAGTTGCTTATGCACAGGAGTTTTTTAACGGTTTGCGGTTTGTGGGAAATCTTGGATATGAAAAAAGACAGCCACTTTTTAACCAAAGCCAACAAGTAATTTTTAGAAATAAAGGGGTTTCTTATACTTCTAATAATCCTTTAAATCCTACTGATTTTGAAAATGCTGCAATTGATGCGCACGACCTTATAAAGTTGAATCTGAGTACCCAAATTACTTTCGCGCAAAAATACATGACCTATCCTGATGGAAAATTTAACTTAGGTAACCGTAAATTTCCTGCACTAAATCTTCAATATGAAAAAGGTTTTGCAGCTTCTAATAGTACCTATAATTACGACCAATTTAAGGTAGGACTTACACAAAGTATTAATTTTGGTAATAAAGGAAAGCTAGATTATAATGTAAAAGGTGGTACTTTTTTAAATGGAGAAACTATTTCCTTTGCAGATTTCCAACATTTTAATGGCAATCAAACCCGCGTGGGCACTACTCCAAATTATACGAATGTGTTTAATTTACTGCCATATTACGCATTAAGCACTAACAAAAGTTATTTTGAAGCACACGTAGATCACGATTTTAAAGGATTTATTCTTGGTAAATTACCTTTAATCAATAAGTTAAATTACAATATGGTTGTTGGCGGGCATTTTTTGAGTACGAAAGACAACAAACCATATTCCGAAGTTTCGGTGGGAATTGATAATTTAGGTTTTGGTAAATTCCGGTTTTTACGATTAGATTATGTTCATTCTTTCTTTGAAGGTACCGACAAAGGAGCCTTTATATTTGGGATTAAATTTTTAAACTTTATTGAGTAGGCGCAAATTTGCGGATGGTTTAAAAATTAAACTTTATCTTCTAGCATCGGCACAAACCGAAACTCACCATATTCTTTTTTTTCAAACTCTTTTTCTGATTTTCGGGTATAAACGGTCATTATTTGTACTTTTTCGCCAACAGGAATAACTAACTTCCCTCCCACTTTAAGCTGTTCCATTAATGGCTTTGGTACAAAAGGTGCTCCAGCAGTAACGATAATGCCATCAAAAGGTGCATATTCCGGTAAGCCTTTATAGCCATCGCCAAAAATCATTTTTTTAGGTCGGTAGCCTATCTTGGGCAAAAACAAACTGGTTTTTTTAAATAATTCTTTTTGGCGTTCTATGGTGTACACTTGTGCTCCCATTTCTATAAGCACGGCAGCTTGATAGCCGCTTCCGGTACCTATTTCTACTATTTTATCCCCTTTTTTTACTTCCAGAAGTTCCGTTTGTCTTGCCACGGTGTATGGCTGCGAAATGGTTTGGTCTGCACCAATAGGAAAAGGTTTGTCTTCATAAGCATATCCTTCAAACCCGGAATCAATAAATAAATGTCTAGGTATTTTGCCTATGGCTGCAAGCACCTGTTCGTTACGAATGCCTTTCGCTTCAACTATTTTTACCAATTGCTGGCGTTTTCCTTGTTGCTTTAGGGTGTCTTTCAAGATGATTGATGTGATTTTCTAGTTAATGCCATTTTACGTCATTTGGCTATTTCAAAAGTGTTGTGTTGCACAAGCATACTAATTAGTTTCGCCATTTGTATAATGTACTACAAAAGTGAGAAAGTTTATGTGGGAATACAAGTTTTTGGTTTTGTTTTTGGCCGCTTAAAAAATAGGTTGCTTTGTTAGATTTCTTATGCCACCCGAAAATAAATTGATGTCATAGTTTTTCCCTAAACGTTTTCTTTCGTATAATTTTATTCACAATCAGTTTAGTGAAAATCGCAATGCCTCAAATCAAAGTGTTTGCGTGCTTGGTAACAGCAAACCCAAAAAAAATTGGGGTTGCATGTTTAAAAATTTCTATTGGTTTTAAAAAATTGCAACTTTTATTAAAACAAGTACCTCTGCTTTTTAACTGTCAAAAAAATATTTAACCAACTTTAGAATTTTCATCTGTTTTCTGTATTTCAGGTTTTTTATACTGCATTAATCCAAACATCATTATGATTGCTGATATGATTATTAACTGTGTTATTAAGGATTTATCAACCTGCTTTATTTGTTGATTTAAGGGGATTGATAAAAACAAAAGAATGGTAATTAACCCACGAGGGGCAATAAACAACAACGGATTTATTCGTACTTTAAATATTTTTAACATTAAAAATCTGACTACAAATATTCCAAAAATAATGCTAAGTGCAAATAAAATAGTTTCAGAATTTAGAACATCTGAAATGTTTATTAAAAAGCCAAATAACATAAAAAATAACGCACGAATTAAGAAGGCCAACTCTGTAGTTATCTCTCTAAATTTAAATACATCTTTACTGAAATTTATCGGGTGAAATCTTTGAATAAATTTAAAATGTCTTAATTCATCTATATTACCGATAAATAAGCCAAATATTAAAATGAAAATAAGTGCAGGTAAGTGAAATATTTTAGATACCGTATATATCAATAAAACTAAAATAATCATGGGAACAAATTTTATTTGGTGCTTTATTTTATTTAAAAAACCTGCCAACAAAAGAGTAGCCACAAAAGAAATTACAAACATCAACAATAACTCAAAAGTAAAATTGCTAAATGTTTGAGCCCTAATATTATCATTTATAGCAATAAAATTAAAAAATATTACTCCAAAAATATCAGACAAACTACTTTCATAAGTAACAAATTCTCTTTCGTTTTTTAATAGGTTTTTTGCACTTGGTATGGCAATTGCACTACTTATTATACCAACAGGTATAGCATTTGCCAGAGCAATTTTAAAAGGAATATAATCATGATAATGCAGATAGTAGGCAGTACTGCAACTTATGATAATTAAGGGTAATAAAGAAACAGTAGAGGATTTTAAAATCAGAGGCAGCTTTGCTTTGTTAATTTCTAATTCTAATGAACCTTCTAATACAATTAATATCAAACCTATTGTTCCTAAAATGGGTAAAATAGGATTTAAATTAGGAATATTTATGTTAAAATAAGCTGCAATCGACTTTACACCAAACCCTAAAAGTAGTAGTAAAATTACTGAAGGAATTTTGGTTTTAGAAGCAGTAATATCAAAAACATAGGCTAATAAAAGTAATACTGAAAGTGTAATTAGAATGGATATAGTCATCGTTAATAGATAAAAAAGCTGTTATCGGGTTACTAAAATACCATTCTTGTCTTTGATAGTGCCATATGTTTAAATTTTTTATTACTTTTTCTTTTCCTCCGGTTCCGTTTACACAGGGTTTAAACTGGGTTTCACTAAAACCTGTTCGTTTCAAATTACTAATTTTCTCCTTTTGAGCAATTTAAAATCTGGAATTTGTTGATTTTTTATTTTTAGAACATTTTTCTGCTTTTTGCGCAATCAGACCATTATTTACAAGGTTCTCGGCAATGGTAAGTGCTGCGTTTTAAGGCACTTTATTGTCAGTTTACCGTAAAGTTTTAGCTCTTTCTACCATATTACGTATAGCTATAGTGCCTGTAGCACAACTACTAAAACAAATATACCAAAACCCTTGCATAAAATTCCTAAATTTTGTCATTTCATGCCTATGCAAGGCAAAAAAAACTATCCGTTTTATTTAATGGGAGATTTCTTGACCGCTTATTTTTTTACCACAAAAACAGCTATTTTAAGGCATTATAAACCCTAGAAAACATTTTTAAAAGGGTATGCGCTGAAAATGCAACATTAATAACAAAGCTTTTGAAATCTTCCGTTTTTTGTTGTATAGAAAAATGATGTAAAAAATTTAAAGGCTTGTGCAACGGTTACCGGTGTTGTAGGTAGTGATTACTGTCCGATTAGTCTTGTCTTATTTGTTAGTTTTGAGTCTATGTACCTTCTCAACTCTTCAAAAGTCATATCTTTTGTTTCAAGATTAATCTTGTCTCGAATTTCTCGCATCATTTTTACTGCGTCAAATTCCTTTACTTTTTTTATTCTTTTATTCGTTTCCATATTCTATCAGGTCTTTAGGGTTGCGTATTTCTAAAAGGTTATATCCGCTCTTTAAATTTACGGAATTATATCCTTTGATTCTCGTAAAATTCACAATGTGTCTAAAATTCCAACTCGCTAAAACATCCACGTTGTTTATCTTTGCCATTGCAATGTGATAACAATCTTCAATGCTCGTCTGTCCAACGACTTTTTCATTTACGTACATTTGTCCGAGTTCTTGAGCTTCCTTAGTTAAACTTACTCGTTCAAAACACTCCTTTGGATAGTTAAACAACAAATTTTTAACTCGCTCGGGTGCCCGTTCAAGTTCAATGTCCATTAGGTCTGAAACCACAAAAATAATCTCCTTATTCTCCAATCGTTCAAACAAAAGTTTTGTTTCAAATTCAAATTCTATGTCAAAATATCCTCCAACAATAGATGTGTCAATATAAATTCGGTCCTTTTTCATTTCAAGCAGTAAACCTCAAATTTACGAAAAATTAGTCTTACGAAGCGATTTTTTCATCATTGGCTACAACGTCTCGTATAAAAACAGTGCGAACGGGCGAGCGTGATTGTCCGCTGGACAATCAGGTGCTGCAAGCGAGCACGGAGTTTAGATTCAACATTTATTAAAGCATTAATTTTAAATACTGTTGTAAAACGTCATCTTACTGTGTGTACTTTTTCATAAAGGGCCTAATAATCAATTCTGCTCTTTCAACATCAGATTTGTGTACATACAGCTCAACATTATTTGAAGGAGTTCCAAAACCTGCGAGTCTCGCTGATTCAACGTTATCTCTCACGATTGATGTTATTTTTTCTTCATCTAAAAGCTGTATAATTCGATTTATAACAATAGCACTATCAGTTAGAACTTTCACATGTTCAATCATATTTCTTTATTTTAAGTATTTAAATAGTAGTAGCTCGAAAATAATACTATAGTTTCATTTATAAAATCAAATAAGAAAACAAAAAGCGACCTGTGGATTAAGCGAAAACCCGCTATTGCTTTTACACGCTGTGCCTGTTGCACAACCACTAAAACAAATATACCAAAACCCTTGCATAAAATTCCTAAAATTTGTAATTTCATGCCTATGCAAGGCAAGAAAAACTATCCGTTTTATTTAATGGGAGATTTCTTGACCGCTTATTTTTTTACCATAAAAACAGCTATTTTAAGGCATTTTAAGCCCCAGAAAACATTTTTAAAAGGGTATGCGCTGAAAATGCAACGTTAATAGCAAAGCTTTTGAAATCTTCCGTTTTTTGTTGTATAGAAAAATGGTGTAAAAAATTTAAAGGCTTGTGCAACGGTTACCGGTGTTGTGCTTTCGTTATTTATCTTGAATTGATTTCTGTTTCTATAGCATCAATTAACCTTTTCAATTCAGTCATTACTTCTCCAAAAAATTCCTGACCTCTTTTCCGTTGCCGAATAATCATACTTAAAATGTTTTTAAACTCCTCATTGTGCTTTAGTTTTTCAAAATCATTTGGTCTTGAAAGACGCAAAGACTTTTTATGCAAGCGTCTAATATGTTTAGAAAAAAAAGGAGTAACCACCTCACTTATATTCCATTCGCTTTTGTCGTAATCATTGATTAATGATTTTAAACGGATTTCATACATATCTACTATATTTTGTCTAAGGCGTTCATTTTGTATTACATCAAGACCTTTAGTTTGGAGCGTATTATATGCTGAAGAAGTAATATATGGTGTGCTCCAAAAAGTAAGAACTCCGAAAGAACTATCAAGTTCATTTTCATACTTTAAATCATTTTCAATATAATTTTCAATTTTCTCGTATTTAAGAATGTCACCTTGATTATATAAACTATCGTTTTTAAAAGTGTTATAATTAGAAATTAAGTTTGTTCTAATGTCCGATAAGAGATTTAATTCTTCTTTTTGTAGCTTTCGATTTTCATTCCAATTATTTATTGAGAGAGCAATTAAGATTCCAATAACAACAAGTACAATTTCTCCAATAGCATAAAGCAGATATTTACTGAATTTATTTTCAGTCAACATTTTTTGTCTAATTTTTCTGAAGAATTTTATCATTAAAGGAGTGGTTGTATTCTCTAAATATATAATAATTAATCAATTGAATAGATAAGAAGGACTTTTGTTCATTTGAATATCGCTCGTTGAAATAATGAAGCACAACGTTTTGGGCTATGAAAAGTAGCGTGTAAACAAGCGCTAACTTTTCGGATTAATTACTGACTTTAAAAATACACAAAAAGTTTGGATTAAGCACTTTGCAGCTATTTTTTATAGCCGGTGTGTGTGCCCAGCATGGGCCTCTTTTATTTGCCGAAAGGTAAATAATTAATTTAGAGGGTGCAAGTCCCTTATGGGCAGGGGTAACGCCTTGAACCATTAGCAAGTCGCAAAGCCTGCCCCGTACTTGATACGGGGGTTCCTAACCGTTAGGTTAGGACTGAAGGAAACGAAACTACAAAACTCGGTACTGACGAACAGGAATCAGATAAGAGGCTATTAGGCTAGATGAGCAAGCACACCATTGTGAAGTCCTAAACGCTTTAAGTGAATACCAAAATAGTAGATCTGGCAGTGTAAGCTTCCCCTAATTAGAACTGTTAGTTATTCTAATTCTTGAACTAATATATTGTTTTTAATTCTTCTGGGGCTAGCCCCAGAAGAATTAATTTTCGCATATTTTACTGGGGGAATTTTTCCCA
>Ga0210015_1000385_pt1 | contig 46402 bp, 31 predicted proteins | sample CryGeymeta201522_FD_185471 | JGI IMG/M metagenome (GOLD analysis project Ga0210015, IMG submission 185471) | Groundwater microbial communities from Crystal Geyser aquifers in Utah, USA - Crystal Geyser metaG 2015-22 (SPAdes) (version 2) | ecosystem: Environmental > Aquatic > Deep subsurface >...
GACGGTCGCCGCGTGCTGGTCTACGAGTGCACCTGGAACACCTTAGACACGCACAACTTCCCGCACCGACTGGTGGCCACGGCCACCTTCTCCCCCCGGCGGCGGCGAGATGCCCGGGGGCGGCGGCACGGGCGGCGTGACGAAGACGGCGGAGACGCAGCCGGTGGTGAAGAACCTTGTGATCACCAACGTCACTCCGCAGGACTACTTCCCTGTTGGCTCCGCCGATGACCAGACCGGCCAGCGGGATCCGGCGCCACCTGACATCGCCATCACGCTCGACGACAACGACCTTAACGAATCGATGGACCTGGAACTCACGATACGAGCAACTCCCGATCCCACGACAGTAGTTCGTACGCTCTCCCTGACCAACCGGGCGGGTGGCGCGCACTCCTTCCAGTGGGACGCCAAAGATGAGAGCGGAGCGGACGTGCCGAATGGGTTCTACACCTTCGATGTGACAGTGAACCAGCCAGCAGATGCCGACGAGTGCAGCTACCGGTCGCCGTCGATACGGGTCACACAGCACACCGTTGACTTCGAGTGCGAAGGTGATGCCATCCTTCTCGACGATAGCGACCGCGCCACCGCGGTCATCACGTACGCCCTCAGCGAACCGCCGCCGGCGAACAGTGTGGATGTGCGACTATGCGACACGGCGTTCCACGTTCAACAGACGGCCTCTGGACTCAGCGACCAAGTGCGCGACGAGACGAATCCTGTTCGACTCCAGACCTTGCTGCCGGACTTCACCCAAGCCGCCACTGACTACCGAGCCCTGATTACGGCTGCCGACGCGTGCGGTGCGTCGTACCGCGATCACGCGAACAAACGGATGCTCGCTCACAATCGCACCCGGCCGACCTGCAAGCACAAGGCGTGCTTCGAATACGTGCTGAACAGCCAGGAAACCTCGAACCTGTACTACATGGCACGTTACTACTATGGCCGTATGCACGACGGCACCCCGCTTGAGGACTCGCACTGGTGGAACTTCCTGGACCGGCACTGGAGCGCGACCTCCGGTTCGAGCGATCTCCGGAACAAACCGTCGGAGGAGTGGAACAACGGTGGCTCCGATCCGTACGTTGGAGGGCCATGTCCCCGTAACCTTACGCACGTACCAGGGGAGCGTCCCTCGAAAATCGCCCCTCGCATAATCCCGGCCTACGATGGCGCCGACAAGAACATGTTCGTATGGGAGAATCCCGCGGAGGAGGGGGATCTTGACAAGACCTTCAAAGCCTTCAAGTACCCATTGCTGACGACCGGAGGCAGTCAGGTGCACACGGAGAACGGGGACTCAGATGGCGACCCAGACACGCCCCCCTATCGGCAGCGGGGGGTGGGCGGTAAGTTGCTGATCCACCCGGATGGGGGCCAGCTCGGCACCGTGGGATGCATCGGTATCCAGGGCTACGCCGCCTCTGTGGACGTGGAGAAGGAGTTGCAGATTCTGTTCAAGATTGGACTGCCGAGGGAGAGCAACATCCCGCTGTTTGTGGTGGCTCCTGCCTATGTCAACCACCAATCGCCCGGGGTCTTGGACGATTGGGTGTGGTACTGGACCCGGTTCGATGCGAGGTTTTGAGGTACGTTGGATGGCCAAAGGAACGTGTGCCGTCGCCTTGCGTGTTGGGGTGTCCTTAGTCGCCGTGGTCGGTGTTTGGGCTTCTCGGGCGCATTGGCCCCACTGCGGTGCTCAAGAGGAGCCGACGGTGCCCCCCGTCCCGGATCTCCCTATACTGGCGGCGTGTCACCGGGACCTGACGCCCTTGATCGATAGTGCAATGCAGCCCGACCTCACGATGAGAGCCAAGGACGTGGGGGAACCGGTCGCCGTGGCGTGGATGGACCCGCGGCACTTCCTGGTCAGGGCTGCATTCCCAGACCTAGGCTCGGCGCCAAACCTGAGGGCATACCTGTGGCCCATTGCGGGTAAGCCCGAGGAACTCAAGACTGTTCGTGAAGCCAAGCTCCGGTGGGGCGACAACGTGGCTTTTGGGAGTCGCGGTCAGAGCCAACAGGGGAGCACCGTCGATAGGATCGTGATAGGCTATGACATTGTGGGCGCAACCTGGGCGGATGGCTCCACGCGCGAGAAGAGCGAGACAGCGTATGCGCTTCCAGTCTCTCTCCGCCTACCGCTGGTACCAGACTGGGGCAAAGCGGCGCCCGCCTCACGTCGCCGCGTCCAGATTCTGGACCAGCATGGGGCGACCGTGGTAGATGCAGAGGCGCCCAAGGAACTGCCGATCTGCGGTTGGACGCAGGGCTGCGCGACAGAGGACCGGGACCAGTATCTGTTTGCGGCGTTGACGGTCCGGACTGCCGAGGAATGCGGCAGGTGGGACCGGGTGCCGTATGAGGTGACTGTGCTGGCGGTCCCCAAGAGTGGGAGCGCTGCCCGCATCGTCGGGGTAGCCCGGCATGGCGCCCCACTGGTTGATCTCGGTCAGTTAGAGCTCATCGATCGGTTCTGCGCGTTTCGACACGCGGTGCTGGCAGACAGCGCCACCTGCTACCTCACCCGAGAGGAAGAGTATGCCACCAAAGAGGAACGCGTGTCCCTTGCCTCGCTTTGGCGGTGGGACTTGAACGGGAAACGGCAGTTGGTCGACGTGCTCGGCTGGTATCGGGGACCGGAGAGCCATCAGTATCTGCTGACTCTCGACCGCGTGAAGGGACTTCAGGAGAGCTTCCGCCGCTTCGATACGTGGGGCCCGGCCCGAGAGTTGATACCCGGCATCTCCCCGGATGGAGACAGAATCGCCTACGCCAAGGACAAGGCTATCTGCGTGGTGGAGGTTGGGGAGGCGCGATGATGCCTGAGGCGGCCCGAGACCGATGGCCCGTGCATCCTCACTGCTCGTCGCTCCGCGCGGCCGCCATGGTCGCTGCCGTTGCGTTGCTTGCGGTGCCCGTCATGGCCGCTGCCAAGGAGGACCCGAGGTCACGAGCGGCCGACCTGTTGCCGACGAAGCCCGTGCTCGGTCCCCTGGACCTCAGCGAGATCCCACCGGTTTTGCACCTGGATTGGCTGAGGACGGACCAGTACCTGCTGACCTGTCGCGGGGATCCGAAGGAATACGGTGGGAACGCCAGGCTGCTTTTCTACTGCGTTGACGTTCGCGCAAAGACACTGTCCTTGATCGGGAGACAGAGACCCTATCACGTATGGACGCCTCCGCAGCCCTGGCGGTTGGTGGACGCAGGCGAAGCCCTGTTCGTTTTCCCCGCGTTGCCACCTGAGCAATTCGGCCCTTTGGCGCCCGTGTACCGCGGGAATCCCGGGGGATGGGTCGTCCAGCCGTATCGGTCTGTCAACCCGGGTCTGCTGGCCAGAGCCCTGTTCGCGCAGGTTGTGTGGCAGGAAAAGGGCGTCGTCCTCCGCATCCTTGACGGCACCGACGCCGCGGTGACGGAGACCCCAGTTGTGGGACTCCCATCGCAGGCATGTGAACTGCGGGATTGCGCGTTGGCTCGCGCCGGGGATCGAGTCTGCGGGCTTCTTGGGGCACCTGGCGTAAGCGGCGGCTACCGCGACCTTTGGCACTACGAGGTCGCTACCGCCGGAGCTGAGCAGGGGCAGGTAGCAGCTCGCCTCGTCGGCAGGGCCGGTTCACCCGTGGGAGAGAGCGACCTCCAATCGCCGACTGCCTCTCCAACGGAGTGGTTCAGCCCCGGCGTTGCGCACGCACCGCGTGGACTGGTTCTGGCGTGGAACCGAAGCCAGGCCGCGCTTGGCACGGAACCGGCCGTGGAGACATTCGAGTGCCTCGCCTCTCTACCAGCAAACGAGTGCACGTTGAGTTCGCATGCCGTGCGTGCGTTGGGACCCGTTGCCCCGATGCAACTTGCCACAGGTGCATCGAGTTTTCGCGTCATGATGTCGAACACGGGCCGCACAATGACCTCAGACCATCCCCTTCGCACGCCGGTGCTGGCGTGTTCACCGGATGCCAGTCAGGTCGCCTATTCCATCGGGTGGAACCTGTATGTCATCACCCCCGACTGGCCGGAGTCGGATGGAACGCGGAGGGGGCCACATCTTCCGGGGAAGGGAGAAGGTCCGTGACTGTGCACCGGCGACCTTCTCGGCCATGCTGTGCGGCGACCAGTCTGCTCACCCGCCGGGCCGAACGGCGGGCGACGGGCACGCCGCCAAAGCACTCGCCCACCGCCGCTCGAATGCACACACCCCCTGTGGTAGACTGTCAACCGTTCGTCCTGTCGTCGTCGCCCAGTCGGTCACCCCGTGGCGGTAGGTCCGCGGATGAGAGCGCGTCAGCGACAACTTGCGTTTGTCCTTCCTCGCAGTTCCCTCCCCCGCGCCCGGTCGCTTGCCTTGCCGCCTTCCATCTGCCCACGGGTGGGTACCGCTGCGTCCCGGCACGAGTCGGCGTGTTCCCCCAACGCGTCGGGGGAGTCCGCCGGAGCGCCCCCGGACGGCGGCGGGCTGACGCCGGTGAGCGACACCATCGTGGACGGTCGCCGCGTGCTGGTCTACGAGTGCACCTGGAACACGCTGGACACGCACAACTTGCCGCACCGGCTGGTGGCGACGGCCACGTTCTCCCCAGGCGGCGGCGAGATGCCCGGCGGCGGCACGGGCGGCGTGACGAAGACGGATGAGAAGACGCCGGAGGTCAGGAATCTGGTGATCACCGACGTAAGCGCTCCTCTGGGGCATGAGCTTGTGGGCTACGATCCGAACTCGACCCAAGGGGCATCGATCACGTTCACGTTCGCCGATTGCGAGGACCCAGACACCCACTACGAATACACCGCATCTTTTGCCGACACGCTGTCGTCAGAGCTGGGCACGGTTGAAGGCACTGTTCCCACACCGGGCACTGTCCCCGTTACGTGGGACGGTTCCTTGCCTGGTGGGTTCAAGGCCAAGTGGGGGATATACCAGGTGCGCGTCACCGTGAGGGAGGTGCCCAATGCTGGCGTGGAGGCAGTCGACGAGGCATTCTCGTTCTCTGCTCTACTCAGGTTCGAGGGCTACGACGTCCGGTATGTCCCTGACGCACAGCAACTCCAGGCGAAGTACCGGGTTGCTGCTTCGGAGACCGGCTGCGCTGACGCCTCGGAGGTGAGTCTGGTATCAGTGGATTCCGCCTTCCTCAAGGTGGCCGACTCTGCGGCACCCACCACGCTCAACACGTGGCACACTGTTGAGGCAACCGATCCCGGTGAAGGCGGCAGGTTCGTGCTGGTCGGAGTTGACAATGAACGGGGCCGACGCAGAGACCACAAAGGCAAGCCGTTCGCGTGCGTGAATCACGCAAAGCAGAACAAGCGGCTGCTGACCCTGGATGCCACTGGGTCTCTGGATGCCTCACTGTTGCCGCCCGAGACCAAGGACATGAAGTGGAACAGCCGAGGCATTGTTTGGGGGTGGACGGGGCCGACTGGGATGTATGCGGGACTGACCGCACTCACCATCTGGACAGATCTCATCTGCGTCAATAACGACGTGCACCACCAGGCGATGCCCAACGTTGCGTACATCTCGGCCCATGGCAACGACTCAGAGTTCGGCCCCTTGTCGGCTCAGAGCCCGCGAGTATGGATGTACGGAGGGGCGCCAGATCCGGATATGCTGGACCTCGAGCCCATCCACAACATCGATCGCGTGAACCTCATCATCATGGCTGGGTGCGGGACCGTGGTGAACGCACCCATCAACTACGACGACATCGGGTTGATCCCCGCAAGCCGAAAAGGCGCCGCATGCGCCTGGGCATTTCAGAAGCACCTCAAGCCGTATGCGGGAGCCACAACCGCACAGCCGACTGAGGGTCCGTTCATGCGGCAGCTTCTGAAGGAGCTCTCCGCCAACCGCCTGGATGCGACGACAGACGTGTGGTCTGCACCCACGGTGTCCGAAGCCTATCAGGAGACGAAACAGTGGTGGATCTCGCTGGTTGATGGGGGCATCGGTCAGTACAGCAACCCGACAGGAGCCAGCACGCCCTACTACGGGTACGATTCCGGGTTCGCCTTCAATGGCAGCACAACCAAACTGGATAGGTGAGCGAATGACCCCAACGAGGCCAGCCCTGTTCGGCGGGAGTGTCGTGCTGTTGCTGTGTACCTGTGGGCAACAGGCATTGTCCGTTGACTACGCCAAGTTGCTGTCAGATCCGGTTTTCGTGTTCGGGGACAGCACCACGGCGGCACGAGACAAGGGCCCCGGGGCGAGGGCCTATGGGATCTTCGGCAAAGAGGCGACTGGGGTAGCATCGGTCTACGCTGGCGGACTTGTTGTCGATGCCACTAAGTTGTCACCAAGTCGCGAGATTCAGAGCTGGGAGACCATTGCACCTCACATCCTGGACTTCGTTCGGCGAACGTGGCCAACATTGGAACTGCGTCAGGTCTCAGAACAGCCGGATGCGCAAGGCATGTACAGCGCCTCCTTCGGTGAGCGTAAGTCCGGCCTGAACATCCGTACGCTCAGCCTCTCAGTCGCTTGCTGGAACGGGCGGATCTGCCATCTCCAATACCGCGAGGAGATCGATTGGCTCGGGAAGGCACTACCACCCATGCCGGCGACAGACGCCGTCAGAGCAGCGTGTCTGGACGCTCTCATGGACAGGCATCCTGAACTGAAAGGGCTGGCTCTGGTGTGGGTAGACCTGCGCCGATTCTGGGCGCGGCCTACTCAGACACTGTACTGGATCGGCACGCTACGCTGCGAACGCGACACCGATGCTCTGGCAATAGGGGTAACCCTCACTGACGATCTAAGACCCATCGAGGGCCCGGATTGCGTCGAGCTGGACGAGATCCCGAAGCCGCGCCTGGCGGGCGCTGAGTCCATCAGCAGTCCCTTCATAGGTCAAGGTGGCGCCTTGGGATGGGTGACCACGGCCGCCGTGAGGGGATTCCCGGCATGGTCTATTGGGCACGAGAGCATCCTCGTGCCCCGCGGCGATCGCCTGGTGGCATTGCGGCCAGTACCTTACGGTCTATACTCACCTGCGACCTACCAGAAGGTAACTTGGCTTCCGGCCGACCGACTGCTTGTCACCGCGTTTCCGGCGGGAGCGGTGGGGCGCGCGGTCTACCTCGTGGACATGGCCAGAATGACCGCCGCGCCACTCGCTCGCAACCTGCCCGAACACTACCACTTCACGTCGACTCACGCGGTACACCCGGGTGACGACTTCGCTCTCGCAGTGGCGGAGAACCGGCAGACAGGGAAGCGGAACCTGTGCTTCATCAGTCTGGTGCCCCCAGACCGGTGCGAACTGCTGGATACCGTCCCTGGATCGAGCCTGTCCTTCCCCGCAGTCGGCCCCTCAGGTCTGATCTGCTACGCTACCTGTGAGGCGGACCAGTGGCAGCTACGGACAGCACACCTGGCAAAGGGGGAGGACGGGAGGCCCCGGCTTGACCAGGGGGATGTGAGCGTCCAGCTTCCAGGGCCCCCTCGGCAGATGGAGTGGAGCCACGATTCGGTCCTGATCCTGACAACCGCCGGGCGGCTGCTCCGCATCGCCCCAAGGAAGGGGGCCGTCCCGTCCGCATGGGAGGTGCGCCATGACGGGACCAGAGCCCCCCTCCAGATACGCTCGGTTGCGGGCTCGCCCGTGATTGAGGTTGTCGGTGCGTGTGCCTTCACGGCTGAAGCTGGCTTGGGATTGCGTGTGTACTCGATTGGGCGGTCTGGCATCGCCAGAGCTGTACCCGACCCAGAGACACCTGTCGAGTATCTTGGCGACGTGCGACAGATGACCGCGCCAACGGACTGACTGGTGTGCCGCTTCCCGCTTCCGGCCAGGCGTCGCATTTGCGCCCTTGGCTAAGTCGGTTTGGTGAGGAAGGAAGCGCAGGTGAGAACGCGAACAGATCGCACGAGACGCACCGAATGCGACGCTCATGAGTGCGCACGACGGCAACAACAGCGCAATGATGGGCTTCACCTCGGCCTCGAAGAGAGGGCGTATAGGGTTGCTTGCCATCCCACAGCACGCGCTGCAGTGGGGAAGCCGGCGGTAGGGGAAAGCTCCGCTGCTGCGCAACGGCGGCCTGCTAAACACTATGCGGTGACAGTCGGCTGGGTACCCGGTGGAATGGGAACTCCGGTTCGTGTCACGCACGTGTTTCTCTGCGGGAGACAGGCGCACTCCAGCAGAGCATTCGCCCAAGCATCCGCTCACTGCCGCTTGACCTCACACGTCCCCTGCCGTACACTGCCTATTCGTGCTGCTGCCGTTGTCGATTCGGCCATCCCGCGGCAGTAAGTCCCCGGATGAGTGTGCGTCAGCGACAACTTGCGTTTGTCCTTCCTCGCAGTTCCCTCCCCCGCGCCCGGTCGCTTGCCTTGCCGCCTCCCATGTGCCTACGAGTGGGCACCGCTGCGTCCCGGCACGAGTCGGCGTGTTCCCCCAACGCGTCGGGGGAGTCCGCCGGAGCGCCACCGTGGTGGACGGCCGCCGTGTGCTGACCTACGAGTGCACGTGGAACACCTTGCCCACGCACAACTTCCCGCACCACTTGGTGGCGACGGCGACGTTCTCCCCCGGCGGCGGCGAGATGCCCGGCGGCGGCGGCACGGGCGGCGTGACGAAGACGGCGGAGACGCAGCCGGTGGTGGGGAATCTGGTCCTCACCGACGTGACCGGCAACGCCGGCAACCCCGACTACCTCAAGTTCGACCCGTTCGCCGACGACCCCTCGCCCAACCTGAAGCCGACGATCAGCTTCAAGATCGTCGATGCTGGCGATCCGCACCGGTACCAGTGGAAGGTCTACGTCCGCGACACGCGGGCCAACGAATGGAACGTCGACGGCGAGGGCAATGTGCTGGTGGAGGGCGAGACGGACGGCCCCGGTGAAGTCACCGCGCACCTCAACGACCCGGCCGCGACCAATCAGACGCAGACCGGCGAGCTGGAGGACTGGGGCACGTACACCTTCGACCTCTACGTGCAGGAAGTGGACGAGGGCGGCGGGGAGTTCGAGTTCCTGGACTGCTGGTGGTTCAAGTCGCCGTACAAGCTGAAGATCCCGGCGACGATGCCGGGGGTGATGGACGCGGAGGGGACACCCAAGAAGGGGCATGAGCTGTACTTCGAGATGGATGAGAACGACCAGTTGTGCGCCATGGCCGACTACTACCTCCAGGATAACACCGACGCCACGGAGTTTCATATCGACCTGCGGGATCCTGCCCTGGCCTTGAGGACGCATCCAGGCTCACAGGGGTTGCCCGGAACGGTGAACGCGCCGCACTTGGGCAACACGCTATGTGCGCTTGCGGATGAAGACCCCGTGGGCACCTACATCGCGGTGTTCCGGGGCGCCGACGCGCATGGGGCCGACTATCGCGACCACTGCCCGAAGCGGATGTTGGCAGTCAACAAGAGGACCTCAGTATACCGTGCAGACTGATACGACACGACTGCGACTGCGGACAACAACCGCACGGACACGATTGCGCGCAACTTCCTGAGGAGAGCAGGCTACCTCGCCAGGGCAAACCGGGCCCAGTCGGCGGGGTTCGTCTTGGGCTCCCGGAACCCGCCTGATCCCGTGATCCCGGGGGCGTTACCTGGAGACCGGGTGATGTACTTTGGCGGGCATGGAAACGCTGGAATGGTTTCGACATCGGGGGGCGCAATCTACGCTGTCCGACCAGCAGGCTTAGGGGGCATGGCCGGAGCATTCGTGGAGGACTACGAACTTAGTTGGCGCCGGGTCGTGATCTGGGCAGCCTGTCATACGGCTCTAGACGGCGTTCCTGGCGGCTGGGGCAATATCATGCAGCAGACGGTCACCCAAGGGGCGACGGCATGTGCGGCATACACTGGCCTGCTGAGTTTCGATGGTTCCCCCACGGGCCTGGAACGGACGTGGGCCTACAATCTCTCTGAGGCCATGTGCGTGGGACGCAGAGATCCGGATGACGACCACCTGATACCTGGGGCACTCGGTTTGGAGGCGGCGTTGGCCTATGCGGCACAGCGCGTCAACAACGAGGGAGGCTACGGTACTTACGCTGTTGTAGGCAGCAATGGGTATCTGGTGCCCCCAGCCAGATGAAAGGAGCCTGCCAAACGATGCTGCATCAGACCATGCGAAGACTCCGCTTGCTGTTCTGCGCCTTCCTGGCCGTCGCAGCCAGCGCAGGCGTCTTGCTCTCTGCCGGCCCTCTGTCGTCAGCGAGAGTGCTCAGCATCGCCTCGGAGTTCTCGGGGCGACCGGCATCCTCGCTTCAGGTCGAAGGACCGATTCCGTCCCTTTGGCTGAGAGGACAGCAGGTCTACAAAGTGCTCGCTCCGGGGGTTGACGACTGGGCAATCGAGGCAGGCAGCGGCTACATCGCCAGGTATTACGCTTCCGCAGACAGAGACGTGGTGGAGGTCGGGATCACCTTGCAGGAGGCTCAGAGGAAGGCGGAGTTGTGGCTTCGGTGGGGGCCGCCAGCCGGGAAAGGCGAGTACATCCTGCGCGAGGGCCGATTGCTGGACCACGACGTCGCCGGAAAGGAGTATGTCTTCCAATGGGTGAAGGTGGCCAACAGCATACGGATGCCAGGGCATGTGAGGGTTGAGCTGGCAGCGGACAGCGGGGAGTTGCGTACGTTCCTGGCTCAGTACCATCCGGTGAGGACCTCAACCGTGCCCACGGTCCCCAAGGACGAGGCCGTTGAGATTGCCCGGAAGGTGATCGACTTGGAGGGCGATGCGCCTGCTTACGCAGCCACTTTGGCTGTGGAATTCGTGGAACGCTACAACTTGCGATCGGACCAACAGGTCCTGGTCTGGGAGATCGCGTTCCGCGGCCTCCGCAAGGGCTTCGTCGGAGGCGAGCCAAGCTACGAGGCAGCGGAGACCATCGTGTGGGTGGATGCGCACACAGGCAAGGTCCCGCCCGGGGGAGTGCTGTTCGGCGGGGGCACCGATGATCCGCAGTGGGTGGCGCGTGCCGCAGAGGAGACAAGGAAGGTGCGACAGCCGCGCCCTCAGCGGATCGGTTTCGTGGACCGCTTCCCCTGCTGGTCCCCGGACGGGAGGCGCCTCCTGTTCACCTCGACGCGTCTAGGCGGGCTTCCCCCTGTCGCGGAAGGACAGGAAAGGCCACGGGTGACCTCACTGAGGGTGCTCGAAGGAGGGCGGTTGGCCCGCTTGACTGCTCCCATCAAGACCTGGGCTCCATGTTACCTGTCCTGGTGCGCGTTGAGGCGGAACGTGGCAGTGAATGTTCTCGGGATGGTCTACGATCTGGACCTCAGCTCCGGGGTCCCACGCAAGCACACGACGGCTACCCGCCGGGGTGACCAACCTGCTTGGAACCCCAGCGGCACGTGCATCGTGATGTGTGCGCGGCGTTCCTCTGGTGACATGGACCTGTTGGGCGTCACGGTCCACGGGAGTCTGAGCAGTTCGCGGGACCAGTGGTGGGTGGCGCGAACCGAAGGATGCGATGCCTCGCCCCTATTCAGCCCCGATGGGGCGGACGTTTACTATGTCCATCAGGACCCGAACGAACCGCAGGGGAGTTCGAGGTGGGAGCTGTGGCGCGTCAAGCCTGGGAAGGTCCACGCGGAGAGCGGTGCGCCGGAGATGATTGTGGGGGGACTGGACCAACCTCAGCGTCTCAGTTGGTTCTCCGGTGGGCATCGTCTGCTCGTCTGGAGTCAGAACAAGCCGTGCGTTGTTGACGTTGACCACAGAAGCCAGACCCGCTTCGACCTCCCGTTCTTGCACGACCCGGACCTCGCGAATGGCGAGGCTCTGACCATTCATGACGCGGTGGTGAACCCGAGCGAGGGGAAGCTCGCCTTCAGCAGCCTGCGCTGGTCGGGGAAGGAGGAAGATGAGGCGGACCACTATATCTACACTTGCGACCTGGATGGTTCAGCCGTCAAGCGCGTGACGCCTCTGCAGGATGTCGAGGTTGGCTTCTTCCAGTTCCCGGAGACAGGGAACTCGGCAGCAGGGGTGCAGTTGAAAGTGGTCCTGCTCGGCGCCACTTCCGAATAGCGGTGGTCGGTCACGGCAGGCGAGACCTCGCAGGTCCGCGACACCGGGGTCATATCCGCAATCACCAATCGACCCAGCACAGGATTGCTGAATGGTCCTACGATCCCGGTGTCGAGCTACGACCCCGGTGTCTTCGCCCCGTTGACACGGAAACCGGCCTGCAATGTACTCGCGAGCGTTGACAAGGCGGCAGGTCCCAGGACGCGTGTGAGCCAGCGACAACGTGCTTTCTTCGGTCCCCGCATGTCCCTCCCTCACACCCGCTTGGCCGCCTCCTGGCGCCGAACATGGGTCTCCGCTGGCCGAACGGGGTCGTCCTCCGGCCGAACAAACCTGTTCGCTCGGGGGGCGCCGGGGTCCTCTGACCGAGCACCGCCCTGTCGGGGCCGGGCACCCGAAGCTGGCAATCCCCTGCAAACATCCGTTCCGCATCACCCGCAAAGCTCCCGAAGGAGGAGAGGAAATGCCCAATCGCATTCCCCAGAACATCGTCAACTACGCAAAGGCGGTCAGCGCGCACGTCTGGTCTTCGTTGGAGGGCGCCTCCCTGAACTTGTGGAAGAAGCCCGTCACCTGGGTCATGCGGCTGGGCACCAGCGACAGCACCCAGTCGATGGCGTGGGCGCCCCAGTCGTACAGGGCGCCGCCGGAGACCTCCTTGCGTGCGCGCCACGGCTCGTCGGGGCGGCCGCAGTAGGAGCCGCCGTCGTAGCCCCAGGTCGTGACCTCAATGTGGAACACCTCGCCGAGTTGCCCGCTGCCCACCACTTCCTTGAGCGCCCGCCGTTGCCGTCGTGGCGGCAATTGTGGAACACCGACAGCGACTTGCCGGCACGCTCGGTCGCTTCGATCATCTGGGTCGCTTTGGCGATAGAGAGGCACATCGGCTTCTCCACACACGTGTGCTTGCCCGCGTTCAGGCACTGAGCGACTATGGCGGCATGCGTGTTGTGGGGCGTCACCACCGTCACCAGGTCGATATCGTCGCGGCGCAGCAGCTCGCCCAGGTCGGTATACACGGTCGTCTCGGGGAAGTCCCGCTTGGCCTTCGCCGCGCACCCCGGGTCACGGTCGCAGAGCGCGATCACTTCCAGCTCCGGGACCGCCTGCATCCAGCGCGTGTGCATCCACCCCCAGTTGAACACCGGCCCGTAGCCGACAATCGCGCAGCCGAGTTTCCCTTCCATCACAGTGTCTTCCTCTCGATCATCGTCCTCCTCCGTGTCCTTCGCAGCTCCCTCACCCGGTCAGTCCGGCCAGCAGCCCTGCCGGCGGGCCTCGTGCAGGTGTCGCTCCGGGTCTTCTGCCACCGCGCACAGCAGCGCTGCATAGTGGGTGTAGTCCTCCAGCGACACGTCCGGCGGGACCAGGTGATCCACCTGCGGGAAGTAGCCTCCCTGCAGGCAGAGCCACGGCACCTTGGACAGCACTTCGCGGTCAATGGCTTCCTTGCCGCGCGCCAGGGCGCGCTTGTCGAGACCGCCCTGGATGAGCAGGTCCTTCCCGTACTCCTTCCGAGCGGCGACCGGGTCGCTGCTCGCCGCCACCTCGAAGGGCCGTAGCCCCGTCACGCCGGCTTCGAGCCACAGGGGGATCAGCACGTCATTGTTGCCGTCGCTGTCGACGATGATCGTGTGGACGCCGTTGCCCTCTTCGTCCCGGACAATCCGGTAGCCGTCACGCTCCTCGAGGACCACGCGTGCCAGCGGCGGCAGTAGGTGCGGCCCATACGGTCCCTGCATGTGCACCGGCGCGCCGTCCATCCGGTCGGTGCCAAAGTGCTCCACGAGGTCGGTGTCGGCAGGAAGCCCCTCCCGCTGCCAGCGCTCCAGCGTCGCGCCCCACAGCCATGGCGGCAGCAGGTAGGTGCGGTCTACCGGCTCGAAAGCGGCTGTTGCCTGGAAGCGTTGGCGTGCGTTCATGGGGAGAGTCCGGGATCCTCGCGGGAGACAGGTTCGACGAACAGGACTCGGTCGGTTGTGTCCAGGGCGTCGGCGAACGCCTCGACACGCAGGAAACGCCGAGAGCGCCTCGAAAGAGCGCCCCAGGAGAGCTGATGCCCCATGACCTCTCGCGACCGCGTCCTCACCACCCTCCGCCGCCAAGCACCCGATCGAGTCCCGCACAACCTCCGGCCCGCACCCGCGATGGTGAACCGGCTTCGCGAGGAGACCGGGGCCACCGACTTTGCGGAGCACTTCGGCCACGACGTGCGCTACGTCGGCGCGGCGTTCCCGGCTGACACGACCGCTGAACTGCCGGTGGAGGAGCGCCAACTCCCCCAACCCCAGGCCGACGCCTGGCAGGCGGTTGCCGCGCAGGTCGCCGAGTTACACGAGCGTGGTCTGGCTGTGTGCGGGGGCTACGCCTGTGGCGTCTTCGAGCAAGCCAAACACTGGCGCGGCGAGGCGCAGACGCTAACGGACATGTACGAGAACCCAAGCCTGCTCAGCCGGGTGCTGGACAGCCTCACCGAGGGGAAGAGCGCGATCTACACCGGCTACGCCCGCGCCGGCGTCGACATTGTCTGGATGGGTGACGACTTGGGCACGCAGCGGTCCCTGGTCATGAGCCCGCAGCACTACCGGCAGTGGTACCGCCCTCGCCACGCGGAGATCGTCCGCAGTATCCGACAAGCGAACCCGAACGCATTCATCGCATTCCACTGCTGCGGCCACGTCACGCCGCTGATCCCCGACCTGATCGACCTGGGCATCGACTGCTTGGAGGCGGTGCAAGCGGAAGCCATGGACATCGTCGAGCTGAAGCGACGCTTCGGCCGCGACTTGAGCTTCTGGGGTGGGGTCGGCGCCCAGAGCGTGTTGGCTCGGCCGACGCCGGAGGCCGTCAAGGAGGGCGTCCGGTGGACCTTGGAGGTCATGTCGCCCGGCGGCGGCTACGTCGCGGCGCCCTGCCACACCCTCACCGAGGAAGTGCCTTGGGAGAACGTCATCGCGTTCCATGACGCTGTGAGGGAGTTCAACGAGGCGTGACTGCTGTCCGGCTTGTCCGGCAGGTGAAGGCATGCGCTGAGGCACCGCGAACTACCACAGAGTGCCCAGGTGTTCCCGACGAAGCGCCTGGGCGCGATTGTCAGGAGGCATGACCGTGTTCACCTTGAGTATTGCATTTGCGCTCGCGCTCTGCTGCACCTCCCTCTTCGCCCAACCCAAGACCCTCATCGAGTGGACGTTCGACAAACCCGGCGACCCGGAAGGCTGGGTGCCGGCGAACCACATCCAGGAGCTGCGCGTCGCCGCCGGCGCGCTGCAGGGCCGCCTCATGGACTGGGACCCGTTCCTACGCGGGCCGCAGTTCGAAATTGCGGCGACGCCGTACCAACGGATCGAGCTGCGGATGAAGACGGACTGTGAGGGCGGCGGGGAGGTCTTCTGGACGAATACGACCGAGAGTGCCTATGGCGGCTTCTCCCCGGGCAAGGAGACGCCCTTCCAGATCATCGGGGACGGCCAGTGGCACGAGTACCGGATCTACCCGTTCTGGCACAACGAGAAGAAGATCATTCTGCTGCGGCTCGACTTTGCCCGGCCCGCCGACGCCGACAAAGGAACGAAGACCTTCGCGGTCGACTACCTCCGCATAGTCGACCTCGGCACCCCGACGCAGATCACCGCAGATCCGGTGTGGGACTTCACCAAGGGCGGCCACGGCTGGGAAGCGCAGGACGGCGGCACAGCGGTGGCCGAACCGGTGGGGCTTCGCTTCACGAATGGTCCGGCTGCCTCGGCATTCCTGTTCAGCGGCGCTCTGAAGTGTCCCCTTGAGGACCGGTTCTGGGTGCACCTGGAGATGAAGGTTGACAAAGGGTCAGCCGGCTACGTGAAGTGGGTCTCGTCGGAACACGCCAACGTGCAATCGGCGAAGTTCCCGCTCAAGGCGGACGGTCAACTCCACAGCTACAACCTCGACCTCTCCAGCTACAAGGAGTGGTCAGGCGACGCCTTGCTGCTGGGTCTGCAGCCCACCAATGCAGCGGGTGCCACGGCGAGGATCCAGAAGGTGGCCGTTTCGCTGGACCCGCAAGGCCCGCCGGAAGTCGAGTGCAGCTATGTCGGGCTCGAAGACGCCCTCAACCGAGCCGGGCGCCCTGTCGCGCTGATCCTGACGTTGCTCAACCGGGGAGGCGAGACGGCGACGAACCTGCGCATTGCCGCCCTCAAGCTGCCGGCGGGTCTCACCGTAGCCGACAAGGGGCAGTGGCGGAATATCGGGCCGCTCGACCCCTTCGAACCGACGACGCACCGAATCCTGCTTCAGTCGGCGAAACCGATCCGGGGCGCGGTGGCTGTTCGCCTGGAGGGGGCGGGTGCACCCAAGGGCGACCTCACCGGCTCCCTGGAAATCGCCGAGTCGCTCAACCTGCCCAAGGCCGACTACGTGCCCAAGCCGCAACCTGTCGAGTCGGACTACGAAGTGGGCGCACTCTACTTCCCCGGCTGGCCGTCGATGGCCAAATGGGAGCCGATTCGCCGCGACGGCCCCGAGCGCAAACCCGTCCTCGGCTGGTACGACGAAGGCAACCCGGAATGCGTGGACTGGCAGATCAAGTGGGCGGCGGAGCACGGCATCAAGTACTTCCTCGTCGACTGGTACTGGAGCGCCGGCGGTCGTCACCTGGAGCACTGGGTGGAGGCGTACAAGAAGGCGCGCTACCGCGGGCACCTGAAGTGGGCGATGATGTGGGCCAACCACAACCCGGTCGGCAGCCACTCTGACGCCGACATGCGCGCCGTCGCCAAGTATTGGGTGGACAACTACTTCAACATGCCCGAGTACTACCGCATCGACGACAAGCCGGTGGTCATGATCTGGAGCCCCGCCGGCATCCGGCGCGACCTGGGCGGCGCCGACGGCGGCAAGCGCGCGCTGGAGATCGCGCGGGAGGTCGCCCGAGACGCCGGCTACAAGGGAATCTACTTCATCGCCATGAAGTGGCCCGAAGCCTCCACCGACCCGGGCGACATCCGCCCGCTGAAGGACGACGGCTATGACATGACTTCTATCTACCACTACATGGCCAACGGCGGCAAGGCGGAAGACCCACAGCACTTCCCGTTCGAGCTGTGCGCCGAATCGAGCTACCCGTTCTGGAAGGCGCGACAGGAAGCCGACCTCCTGCCCTTTCTCCCCAACCTGTCCACCGGGTGGGACTCCCGGCCGTGGCATGGCGACAAGGCCACCGTCGTCTACGGCCGCACCGTGCCGCTGTTCCGCAAGATCTGCGAAGACGCCAAACGCTTCGCCGACGAGACAGGCGTCAAGCGGCTGATGCTGGCGCCGCTGAACGAGTGGGGCGAGGGATCCTACGCCGAGCCCAACAAGGAGTTCGGCTTCGGCATGTACGACGCGGTCCGCGACGTCTTCTGCAAACAGCCCGCGGGGGGCTGGCCGCCAAACCTCGCGCCCGCCGACGTGGGCCGCGGTCCCTACGACTGGGCCGAGCCGGAGCGACAGAGCACCGTCGCCTGGACCTTCGCCAACAGCGCCGAAGGCTGGGGCCCCTTCATGGGCGTGACCAACTTCCGCCAGGAAGACGGCGCGATTCACTTCGAGACCGTCAGCGACGACCCAGCGGTGGGCTGTACGCTCTACAAGGCGGACGCCCGGAAGTACAAGTACGTAGTCCTCCGCATGAAGATCGACTCTCTCAAGTCTGCCGACGAGCAGGCGCAACTCTTCTGGTCGACCCCCCCCTCCGGCGTGAGCGAACCCAACAGCATCCACTTCGACCTGATCGGCGACGGGCAGTACCACGACTACGTGCTGCCAGTGGGCGAGAACAGCCGCTGGCGCGGGAAGATCAGCACATTCCGGTTTGACCCGTGCAACCACAAGGGGGCGGAAGTGTCGATTGCCGAGGTGCGCCTGAGCGAGTCTGCACCGCCCAGATGACGGGGCCGGCGCTGACTCCTCGCCTCGGGCACGAATGACCCGATGAAACTGCCCAACGCCGACCGAGCTACGGTGGACCTCCGCAAGCTGCGGGACTACTGCCTGAACCCCAACCATCCCCGCGGACGCCACAAGGCCCGTGTGTTCGCCAGCGAGCGGGGTCTGTCGGGAGACCGGGCGGAGGACTTTGCGGCGATCGTGTTGATAGCCGCACGAACGCTCGAGGCTGTGCCCGGCGAGGTGGATCGCTACGGCCACCGGTACCTGGCAGACCTTGAGATGCCGGGACGCAACGGGCCAGTTGCCGTGCGCAGCGCGCGGATCATCCGGACTGGAGAGGACTACCCTCGGCTGACGAGCTGCTACGTTTTCTGAGAGGAGAGCACTCGATGGACAAGTCGTTCAGGATACTGGACGTCGTTGCTCTGGTTGAGAACCTGCCTGAGCGAAAGCTCTGGCGAGGCCAGGTGGGCACGATCATTGAGGACTTGGCCCCCGGCGTGCACGAGGTTGAGTTCTGCGATAACGCCGGGCGCACCTACGCCAGTTTGGCCCTGCCGGCCACTCGGTTGATGCTCCTGCACCATGGCCCAGTGGAGCAGCGCTACGCAGCGGTGGCGTAGGCGGCCGGACAGGCTGCGCGAGTACGGCCGACCTGCACGACACAGCGTGGCAGGCAGTTCGTGCAGAGCTGCCGCCCAGGGCAGCAGCCATACGAGAGCGTTCAGGGACCCCCTCGGAAAGCGCGCCGACGGCCAGGTTCGCTACCGTCTGGAACTCAAGAGCATGGTGGCGGGCAAGGCGACGCGCTTGACGGGCCGTTGCCCGAGCTGAGGTCGCAGTAGACGCACCCTCGGAGCAGGAGGCATTCGTGACCGAGACCGCGGCGGGAGCAGGACCGCCAAGTTCTCACTCGACGCCCCAAGAGGCAGATCGGCCGTGCTCCCGAAGCTCCGGGGAGAGAGAGGAAGAGGCGCATGGGACTTGACCTCGTAGAGCTTGTCCTCCGTGTAGAGGAGACATTCGACCTCGCGATCAGAGACGAGGAGGCGGGCGAGCTCGACACGGTAGGCAAGCTCCACGACTATGTCTGGGGCGTGCTGAACCAGCCTGACGCGGTGTGCCCGTCCAGCCGGGGGTTCTACCGGCTGCGGAGCGCGATGATGCACGCGCTGCAGATACCTCGCCAGACCGTGCGCCCGGACTCGCCGCTGGAAGAACTGGTTCCGCGTCGAGGCAGACGCAGGCGTTGGGCGCAGTTGGGGAAGACCTCCGGGCTGGCGCTACCAGACCTCCACCGTCCCAGGTGGTTGCTCGTGTCGATGCTCAGTGCCAAGGGCCTCGGGCTGGCAATGACCCTCGGCGCTGCGCACACCCTCACCTCCGTCGGACTCTCAACTGCGGATGCCGTGGCACTCACCGGGAGGGGCTTCGTGATCGCGAGCGTGACCCTCGGCATCGTCACTCGTCCACTGGCGGTCTGCTTTGCGCCCACGTCCGCGACGGTTACCGACTTGGTCCGGTTCGTGGTGCAACGGCAACCGGCGGACCTCGGCGGCCACGGCCGTGACTGGACGGAAGATGAAGTGTGGGAGACGATCCGGGAACTCACCGCCGACGAAGGCGGCGTTCCGCTGGAGGAGATCACTCGTGAGTCGCGGTTCGTGCGCGACCTCGGCATGGGCTGATTCTGCCGACCCGGCTACCGGCGGAACAGCTTCCGGAACACGCCCGTGACCCCGCCCGGTAAAGGGAGCGACGCCAGTGCGGCGGCGACCGCTTCGCCGAAGGCCGGCGGGACGGTCGCGTTCTCGGCGGCGATCCCCTCCAGCCGCTTCAGTTCTCTATCGGTGAGGTCCGTTAGGTGCTTCCGAAGCTGCGGCAAGCAGTTGGCGTTCCGAGTTCGCAGCAGTGCTTCGACAAGCGCGGGCACGTCACGCTCGTCGCGGAGCGTGGCGGCGAGGTAGGCGCTCACGAACTGCTGACCTCGGCCCTCCACGAGGAGCGCCCCCGGGTCCGTGAGGTTGTTGCTCAACGCGAGCTGGACAAACGCTCGGTACTCGCTCTCTTCAAGCCCGTCCAGTTGCTGGCGGAGCTGTTCCTTGCGTCTGGACCAACAGGCCGATAGCAAGGCCAGCGGCACATTGTCGTTTGCCTCCAGGAGTTGTGCCAGCTCGGCACGCTCGGCGCCGTCCGGGCGGCTGAACTGCTGCGACTCGTAGCTGGCGCGCAGCGTCTCGAGCACCTCCGGGACTTGGAACCCGTGGCGAAGTCGATCCCACACCTGCGGCGCTCCGAGCCGCGGGCGCACGTGCTCGAAGGCGCGGCTGGCGAGCTTGGCCGGCAGCAGCTCGCCGATCCTCGCTTGGAGTCGGTCACGGACCAGTTCGGGGCTGGTCGCGAAGACCGACTGCACAGTGTCGGCCGACGTCGCGTCGAGCAGGCCGGTCTCGTAGGTTTGGCGTTCGAGGAAGCAGCACACTGCAAAGGCGTGGTCCCGTTGGATGGTTGCCTCGGGTAGGTGCCCCGCCTCGATGGAGGCCGCAATCCAGCGTTCGTAGGCATTGCTCGGGTTGGGTATCGGCGTCTTGCGTACTGCTTGGCTTGCGGCCTCCACCACCGGCAGGTTTGGGTTCGCCGGTTCGTCCAGCAAGCCGACCCCCCAGTAGCAAGTCGCGACCAGGTTGCAGCGATAGAAGTAGGTGTCGAACGAGCAGTGCGGCCGCAGCGGGGTGGGAAGCGCCGGCCATGCCGCGGCGATGGCGTCCTCAACCTCCTGCGGCCGCCCGAGAAACGCCAGTGGTGTGCGCTGCGCCGCGAGCGACTCGGCGCGCAACGCCAGCAACGCCAGGCGGGTCAGCTCCGGTTGCCCCCAGCCTGGCGTAGAACCGGAGTCCGAGGGAGATTCCTCTGGCAAGTCGAGCGTCGCCGCTTCGGCCTTCCCCGTCCCAAAGTCGCCGCGCGCGAGTGCCTCCCGGACCGTCGTGGCAAATGGGAAGTGCCGCAGCACACGGAACGGTTCGGCCTCGAGGCGGGCAAACTCCTCCGGCGCGAACAGCAAGCTGTGCGCAAGGTATACTCGCGAAGGTTAGGAATACACCGAAGCTATTGCACAAGTTCGACGCCTCTGCGTGCACAGCAGTGTGTTGGGTGCTCACCACACGCCCCCGGGTGAAGTTCTGCGAACTTCCACTTCGGTGTATTCCTAACCTTCGCGAGTATAGCTGCGCCTGTGTGTAGAGCAGCGTCTGGAAGCCGCCGCGTCCCCGCGGTGACTGGTCGGCCTCAACATTTGCGTAGAGGTGTTGGGAAGCCTGTACCTGGGGCATGGTGGCACCTCGTCGAGGGATCCTGTCTTCACCCACTCGGCCCGCAATCCCTTCTTGGCCCGCGCAGGAGGTAGACCGCCGCGGCCGGCCAAGACTGGCAGGGCGCTGCGTCACCACCTGCCCCTCCACCACCGCGTGTCCGGGAGAGTTGCCGTCCCATGAGCTTGCGTCCCCGTGCCGAAGCGAGTCCGTGCTACCTGCCAAGCGTCATCCGCCGGGTGACTGATCGAGACGTCGAGCTGTTCCGGCGCGAGCTGGCCGGCTTTGTGCCGCCCGGTTCGTTTGACGTCCATGCCCATCTGTACACTGTGCCGGGGCTCAACGTCGCAGTCGAGGAGTCGGCAGAAGACGCCGGCGCGGAGCTGGGCGTCGAAGCATACCGAGAGAGCATGCGTTCGTGGATGGGCGACGCTGCCCCGCGGGACGGGCTGTTCTTCGGCTTGCCGCTCAGCGCCAACATCGACGTGGCCGGCGAGAACCGGTTCGTCGGGGCGCAGGTCGCTCGACAGGAAGGCAGTCGGGCGCTGCTGCTGGTCCGTCCCACGGACCATCCGGCAGCGGTCGAGGCGACGCTGCAGACCGACCGTCTCTGCGGCTTCAAGGTCTACCACTTGTTCGCCCAGACGCCAGACACGTACCAGGCGCCGACCGAGGCGTTCCTACCGGAATGGGTGTGGGAGCGTGCCGACCAGCGGGGGCTCTCGATCATGCTTCATCTCGTGCGCCGCCAAGCCCTGTCAGACCCAGGCAACCTGGAGTACGTTCGCGGGCACTGTTTGCGGTACCCCAACGCAAGACTCATCCTGGCGCACGCGGCCCGGGGCTTCTGCGCACAGCACACCGTCGATTCCATCGACCGGCTGCGTGGCCTGGGCAACCTGTTCTTCGACACGGCGGCAGTCTGCGAGGCGGCCGCCTTTGAGGCGGTCCTGCGCGCGTTCGGTCCGTCGCGGCTGCTGTTCGGCACTGATTGGCCGATCTGCAATCTGCGGGGCCGGTGCGTCAGCGTGGGGGACGGGTTCTTCTGGTTGTACGAGCACAACGTGGATTGGGACACCTCGCAGTTTGCCCAGCCGACGCTGGTCGGCATCGAGTCGCTGCGCGCGCTGAAACAGGCCGCCCGGACCTGCGCGCTGACAGACGGCGACCTCGAGCAGATCTTCTGCGCCAACGCCCGCCAACTCCTCGGCGTCGGCCTCGCCGGTCAGGAGAATCGCGGAGTTCGTGAGCTCTGCGATTCTCGTGCGAGTGTGGCTGGAGGAGAGCGGACGCAGGCGCTGTATGAGGCGGCGAAGAAGCGGATCCCCGGGGGCACTCAGTTGTTGAGCAAGCGTCCGGAGCAGTTGGCGCCGGGGAAGTGGCCGGCTTACTTTGCGGAGGCCCGTGGGTGCGAGGTGATCGACCTCGACGGTCGGCGATTCGTCGACATGGCCTACATGGGCATCGGCGCGTGCCTGCTGGGCTACTGCGATCCGGACGTCACGGCGGCTGTCGTGCGGCGAGTGCAACTTGGGTCGATGAGCACGCTCAACAGCCCGGAAGAGGCGGAGCTTGCCGAGGTGCTCGTGGCGCTTCACCCGTGGGCGGACCAAGTCCGGTACTTCCGTTGCGGGGGCGAAGCCATGGCGGCGGCTGTGCGGATCGCCCGGGCGAGCACCGGGCGCGACAAGGTGGCGTTGTGCGGCTACCACGGCTGGCACGACTGGTACCTGGCCACGAACCTGCCGACGGCCACGGAACACGCCGGGGAGGACCGCCTCCGCGAGCACCTGCTGCCCGGCTTGGAGCCGGCTGGCGTGCCCTCGGGGTTGGCGGGCACGGTCTTCCCGTTTCGATTCAACCAGCTTGCGGAGTTGGAGGCGATTGTGGCGACACACGGACCCGAGCTCGCCGCCGTCGTCATGGAGCCGACCCGAGGCGCCCACCCCGAGCCGGGGTTCCTGGAGGGCGTCCGCGCGCTCTGCGACCGGTGCGGCGCGAGGCTGGTCATCGACGAGATCACCATCGGCTTCCGGCTCTGCCTTGGAGGCGCGCACTTGAGGTACGGTGTTGCGCCCGACCTCGCCGTCTACGCCAAGGCGCTGGGCAACGGCCACCCGATGGCTGCGATCGTCGGCAACGCCGACACGATGGATGCCTGCCAGTGCACCTTCATCTCAAGCACATACTGGACAGAGAGCGTCGGCCCGACGGCGGCGTTGGCCACGCTCCGCAAGATGCAACGGTTCGATGTGCCGGTGCACGTGGCGCGGATCGGCAGACGGATGCGCGAGGGCTGGGAGGAACTCAGCCGGCGCCATGGCGTGCCGCTGCACACTGCCGGTCACGACTGCCTGGTGAAGCTCGGGTTCGACCATCCCGATGATCCCGCGCTGCAGACGCTGCTGACCGTGCGGATGCTGGAGCGAGGGTTCCTCGCCTGCGCCGGCTTCTACCCAAGCTTGGCTCACGAAGAGCGGCACGTGGAGGCGTACCTTGCGGCCGCCGATCCGGTGTTCGCGGAACTGGGCGAAGCTGCCCGAGCCGGCGACGCCGCCCGCCGTGTGGGAGGGGCCGTCAAGCAGAGCGGATTCGCACGGCTGGCGTAGCAGGCCCGCCGGGGGACCCTTGTCCGGCTTGTCCGGCAGGTGAACCAGTCTGGGCGGCGGAGGAGCTGCACGGTCCTTCTGCCCTCCCCAAACCGGTTCACCTGCCGGACAGGGGCGTCTGCGTCCAGGAAGGGACTGCCTCTGCCCCGGCCAACTCAGTGCGCCGACATGCTTCTGTACCCGGCCATCATCGTCGTCCTGTCTGTGCTGCTCCAGGGCTCAGCCTGCGCGGCTGGCACTGTCCCGGCGCGGGGACTCGTCGGCCACTGGACCTTCGACGCTGAGGCGGGCGGCATCGCCACCGACTCCTCGCCCGCGGCGCGCGCTGCCCAAGTCTGCGGCAACGCGCAATCGGTGCGGGGCGTGACCGGGAAAGCGTTCCTCGGCAATGGTCTCGACGACTACCTGAGTGTGGCAGCGGCTGATGAGCTTAGCTTCCCCGCCGCCACCTTCTCAGTCGCAGCGTGGGTCAATGCCTACCAACTCGGGGCCCAGCAGATGATCGTGGCCAAGAACGTGTGCGCGCTGAACCAGCGTGAGTGGGGGCTGATGCTGGATCGGGACAACCTCTTCCGACTCTACGTGCGGCGCGGCGACTGGCAGACTGTGGTCAGAACGACGGTGCCGGTGCCGGGGACTTGGCACCACATCGCGGCCGTCGTTGACGCCGGGCGCGCTCGGCTCTACGTGAACGGTGCGCTCGAAGGTAAGGCCGAGGTCGGCGCCCCACTTCCCGTCACCCCGGCGCCCCTGACCATCGGCGGCGTCAACGATAGCGGCAGCCTGAGGCAGCTCTTCTTTGGTGCGCTGGACGAGGTGTGCCTCTGGAGCCGGGCGCTGACAGAAGATGAAGTGAAGGGCAGGGTGTTCGAGGTGACGGACAAGCACGAGGTGAGACAGCCGACAGTCGAGCGCTTCCCGCTGTGGGAAGGGGACGTGCCGACAGAGGACCAAGTGCCGCTGCTTGGAGGCATTCGCTTCAGCGTCGTCAAGAAGCGAGAGCCCCAGGTAGACGGTTGCGACTGGCTCCACGGCGCGGCGCTCATTCGGCACAAGGGCACGCTCTTCACCTGCTGGGGCGCCAACAAGGGGAAGGAAAACACGGTCACCGAAGTCAACCTGGGCCGGCGCAGTGCGGACGACGGCCGGACGTGGGGCCCCCTCGAGACGATCGGTCCTGGCATTCGGGATGCCGAAAGGCAGCCGGTGGAAGCCCACAGCCACGGCGTCTTCCTTGAGCACGGCGGGAAGCTCTGGGTGTTCCTGGCGCGGTTCGGCATAGGCGAGGGGCGATTCGCCGGGCTCGGCATGGAGGCGTTCTCGCTGGATGAAGCAACAAACGCCTGGGAATCGCGCGGGGTCGTGGCGAAGGGCATCTGGCCGTTGCGCGAGCCGGAGAGGATGACCGAGGGCAACTGGTTCGTGCCCGGCTGCGATGAAAACTGGCTTGCGTCGGTCGCGATCAGTCACGGCGACGACTTGACCAAGTGGGACGTGGTGAAGATCCCCGTGCAGGGCCGCATCCACACAGAGGCCACCTGCTGGATCGACGACAACGAGATCACCCTCGTCATGCGCAACCACTCGCCGAGGGCGCCGGGCGACGGGTATGCGGCGGTCTCCGTGAGCGACGACTACGGCCGCACCTGGACGCCCTCGATCGAGAGCAACCTGCCCCTAACCGGCTCGAAACCCTACTGCGGCAAGCTCAGCACCGGCCAGCGCTACCTGATCGCCAACACGGTCCGCCACCCCCAGCGGTCGCGCGCGCCCTTGACCATCGCCGTCAGTCGGCCCGGCGAGAAGCTGCTCTGTCGCGTGTTCCGCATCCGCGACGCGCGCCGTCCCGGCGCCGGCGACGAAGTCGATAAGAACCTCTGCTACCCACACGCCGTCGAGTATGACGGCAAGCTCTACGTCATCTATTCGGCTGGTGTCGGCAGCAACCTGAACGACTGCGAACTGGCGCTCATCCCGATAGAGGCGTTGGCGGTCGAATGAGCGGGAACCACCCAGACACGGGGTGCACGGAGAAGGGCAGGGGATCGACAACTGGGGGACCTGCTCCTACCCTCGCCATTCCTGGCGTTCTACACATACCCGAGCTGGCACTACTGGGCGGCCTCCCCGTGCGAAGCGGGGAACTGCCCACTTACCCACCCGTTGGCGCTGAGGAAGTCGCCGCCCTCAAGCGCGTCCTCGACTCGGGCGACGCAGAGGCGTGGACCTCTGGGCCGGCAGGCACGGTTCACCGCGAGCTGGAGGACGCCTTCGCCGACTACTGCGGCGCGAAGCACGCTGTGGCTGTCAACAGCGGTGGGATGGCGCTGTGCATTGCGCTGCGGGCGGCCGGGCTGTCACCGGGGGACGAGGTGCTGTTCCAGGTCGATACCTGCCACGCCGAATCGGTGGAGGTGATCCACGCCGGTGGGGTGCCGGTTTGGGCGGACGCGCGGCTCGAGACGGGCGGACTTTGTGAGACGTCGGCTCGGGAGACGCTGGCACGACAGGAGCGCGTTCGGTTCCTTGTCCCCATCCACACGTGGGGGCGGCCGGAGAACCTCGACTTCGTGCTCGCCCTAACGCAGCAGCACAAGCTGACGGTGATCGAGGATTGCTGCCTCGCTCTCGGCGCCGAGTGGCGGGGCAGGAAGGTGGGCACACACGGCGTCGCCGGCGTGTTCAGCTTCGGCCTCTCCAAGCCGCTGCGCGCCGGCGAAGGCGGGATGATCGTGACCAACGACGACGGGTTCGCGCGCGAGTGCGCATTGCTCCGCGCCCGCGGACTGCTGCCGGAGCTGACGGGCGACGACGACGTGCATGCGCTGGGGTGGAACGGTCGGTTGTCGGCCTTTGCGGCCGCCGTTGCATTGGCCCAGTTGCGTCGCTACCCCGAGCTGCTGGCGCAGTTGCAGGCCAACGCTCGCTTGCTCGAAACGGCTGTGCACGGCTGCGACGGATTGGCGCTCTTCGCGGAACATGAGCGCCAATCCGCGCACGGCTGCACCGAGTTCGGCTTCCGCGTGCTCCCGGAGCGACTCGGCATTCCGCGGCCGCTGTTCTGCGAAGCCGTTCGTGCAGAAAACGTCTCGTGTGACGAAGGCTCCTTCGCGCCCACCTGCCGCTACGACTTCTTCCGGAGCGGAGAGTGGAAGCGCTGGGTCCTGCGGCGCGACGGACTGGCGGCGGTCGAGGCGAACTACGCGCGCGGCTACCCGGGCGCCGACCGGTTGTTCGACGAGGAAGCGGTGTACCTCCCGCGCACGGCCTTCCTCCACGAAGCCGACGCGCGGGCTACGGCCACGGCTATCGAGAAGGTGTGTGCGAACGCGCAACAGTTGGTCGCGCTGGCGCCACGCTCCGCGCGTCCAGACTGAGTCCTGTCAGACCGATCGGGCGGATCCGTCTGATCGGTCCGAGGGCGCTCACGCTTCCCCGACCGTTACAACCGTGCCCGTCTCCCACGACTTCACCGCAGCCTCGATCACCATCTGCGCCTTCAGGGCTTCTTCGCCGGAACCCTCGATCTCTTCTGGTGCGGCGCCGGCCAGGTTCTGCTCCACCCAACGGCCGATGCGGCTGCCGAAGGTCTGGCCGAACTCCATCATGCCGCCGAAATAGTCGTACTTGACCGCCTCGAAGCTCAGGCGCGGGCAGAAGGTCAGGTGCTCGCAGGCTTCTTCGAGGATGAACCGGGCGTCGATGCCGACGACTTCGAGCGTCTCCAGCCCGTAGGCGCCGCCGGGTCCGGTGGAGTCGTAGCTGCCGCGCAAGTTGCCGACGATGCCGTTCTTGAACTGCATGTTGAGCTGCATGTTGGACCAGCAAATGCGGCGGCCGTCGGGGTTCTTCGCGTTCGGACCGCGCTTGAAGAAGGCGCACACCTTCTCCACGTCGCCGCAGAAGTAGCGCATCACGTCGATGGAGTGCGGGTGCAGGGCGCGGATGTGGAACCACGGCGAGGTCTCGCTGGGGTTGTTGATCCACAGGGTCATGTTGATCATCTGGATCTCGCCGAGTCTACCTTCGTTCACCCACTGCTTCGCCAGCGCCGCGGCGGGGGTGAAGCGGTGGTTCAGGTTGATCCCGTATCGCAGCCCTTTCTCCTTTGCCAGAGCCACCATCTCGCGGGCTTCGGGAATCGAGTTGGAGATGGGCTTCTCGCCGAGCACCGGGAGGCCGCCGTTCAGCAGCTCCATCGTCGCCTGGTAGTGATCGCCGCCGTTCTCCTCGCCCTTGGTGCACATGCTGACAGCGTCGATCTCGATGCCGCTGTTCAGCATGTCCTGGATCGAGTAGAACGCCTTGGCGTCGTAGTCCTTCCCGGCCTGGTCGGCCTTCTCCGGGAGGAGGTCGCACACCGCGACGATCTTGCAGTCGTCTCGCTTCAGGTACTCGCGGCCGTGGGTGTTGCCGATGTTCCCCACGCCGACGATGGCTACGTTGAGCATTTCTGTTTCCTCCGAAAGAACTGGCAGAAGAGTGGATGGCAGGAAGACGGCGCTCCAGAGCTCCGCACCCCTCGTGTTTCTGCCCGGTTTCTTCCTGCCAAATGTCGTTACTTCCTCGCCTCCGCCTGCAGCTTCGCCGCCTGGCCTGGGTCGCCGATGTGCAGCGTGTCGTAGGCTTGCTGAGAGGTCTTGAACGGGCCCACGCCCTGGTGGCCGTGCCAGTCGCCCTGGTGGTGGATTGGGTTGGGCAGGCCGGTCTCCTGCTCGCGCTTCGCGAGCCAGGCATTCATGCGCGTCTGCAGCACTTCGACAACTTCGGGGCACTGGTCGGCGAGGTTGTTGTTCTCGCCCGGGTCCTCGACGAGGTTGTACAACTCCACCGGCGGCTTGAAGTGGAAGTCGGGTTCGAGCGCCTCGATGAGCTTCCACTCAGGGGTCCGCCAGCCCTGCTTGCGCTGCCAGGTGCACTCGGTGATGTAGAACCCGCTGTCGAAGGAAGCCGCTTCGCCACGGGCCAGCTTCATCAAGCTCTGGCCGTCGAACTGGATGCCGGTCTCAATCCCCGCCAGCTCCAGCAGCGTCGGCACCAAGTCCTGTTGGCGGTTGAAGCCCTTCAGCCGCTGCCCGGCCGGCACCTTCGCGGGATACCGGACAATGAGCGGGATGTGCAACACGTTGTCGTACGTGCCGTGGTGGTCGAACCAGCACTCATGGTCGTAGAGCGTCTCGCCGTGGTCGGCATTGAGGACCACGATGGTGTCGTCGAGGATCCCGCGGGTCTCGAGCGCAGTGAAGATCGTCTGGATCGCCGCCTCCATGTAGGCAACTGCGCCGTCGTACTGGGCGATGACGTAGTCCTTGTCGCTGATGCCCGGTGGCATCCAGCAGGCGAAGAAGTCGCAGAACGGCTTGAAGGTCCTCACCGGGTCCATGGACTTGTTCGCTGGATCGCACTCGTTGCCGTGGTAGAATGCGCGCTCATAGGGCGCCGGCGGCAGATAGGGCGCATGGGGGTCCATGTGGCGGAGGAACAGAAAGAACGGCTTGTCGTCACCGGCAAGCCGGTCCAGCTCGGGAATGGCGACGTCGTTCAGGTTCTGCGCCTTCGGACTGCGGCCTTCGCTCCAGCTCCCCCACCCGGCGAAGTTGAGGTAGTTGTCGAACCCGCGGGCAGCCGGATTGCCTTGGAAGCCCACGGAGGTCGTGTTGTACCCCTCCTCGCCCAGAATCTCGGCGAGGGTCTTCACCTCCGCGCGCATCTCTCCCTGGTGTCGGAGTGCGACCACCTGCGTGCTGAACAAGTCCATGCCCGTCAACATCGAGGCGTAGCCCGGCGTGGTGGGGACGTAAGCGCTGAAGGTGTTCTCGAACAGCGTGCCGCCCTCAGCGAACCGGTCAATGTGCGGCGTGGTCTGCCGAGGGTACCCGTAGCAGCTCATGTGGTCGGCACGTAGCGAGTCGATGCCGATGAGTAGGAGGTTTGGTTTGTTTGCCATGTTGGTGTCTCCGTGGGTCTTAATCGATACCGGAAGCGGGGAGTATAGCATACGCGAGCGATGAGCGCCTGCTGGAGGCTGCGGAGCACGTCCTGCGCGGCCGGTACGAAGCTGGTCAAGGCGAAAGAGTGCGTCGCCGACGCAGGTCCTCGTCATGCCTGCGCTGTCGCGATCTGTCCACCCCAGCAGCCAACTCGGTAGTCGAGTCAGCTTCCTCCATCTCAGCCTGTTCCAACGCTCGCCAGTTCTCGATGATGCGCACCTTGCCGCTCAGGGCCTTCAGACCTTCGCGGCGAGACCGGGGCGAGGCGGCTTCTTCGCGCGGAGCGTGAGGTTAGGGCGTGCTCAGAACGGTCCGAGAGTTGCCAGCGGCCAACGCCTCCGTGAGACGTACACTGCTCATGGGATCCCCCTCCTACTGCCGCCATTGCCGGAGCCGTGGTTCGTCTCCGGCATCGAGAACCTCAAGGCGACCGCGTTAGTCGAGTCGCCGACGCACTTCCGCAAGCGCAGGATCTTCGTGTTGGGCAACTTCCTCGAGAGGGCTTGACCATGCTCAGTGCCGATCGAATCAGAGAGCTGTTCCTCGCCCTCGACGCGGAGTTGTGCGCGCGTGACGTGGTCGGTGAGGTGGGCCTCTGTGGCGGCGCCGTCATGTGGCTGGTATTCGAGGCCCGGAAGGCGACCAAGGACGTAGACGCCATCTTCCAGCCAACGGCGGCTGTCCGGGAGGCCGCCAGGAGAGTAGCTGGCACGCTTGGCGCTCCCGAGGATTGGCTGAACGATGCCGCAAAGGGCTTCTTCCACGCGAATCTCCCTCGGCAGGCAGTGCTTGATCTCCCCAACCTCCGCGTCTGGGCACCCACAGCCGACTACATGCTGGCGATGAAGTGTGTCGCCGCGCGGTTCGACTCACACGATCTCGAGGATGTGCAGTTCCTCATCGAGCACCTCGGGTTGGGTTCACCCGAGCAGGTGTTCACCACCATCAAGACCTACTACCCACGGCGTCTCGTCCCGGCGAAGGCACAGTTCCTGGTGGAGGAGTTGATGGCGGAGAAGTAGTTCCCGTGCCACTGTGGGCCGCCGAGAACACGCCGAGGCGCGGTCACCTCATCTCCTTCCCTCCGCCTTCGCCACCTGCTGCGCCGGTCCCGGGCGCAGCTCGCGGTTCATGTAATCCGGCCACAGCGGGCAGTTGAGGTCGACCCAGGTCTTCAACCGCAGCAGGTCGTCGGGGGTCAGTGTCACCTCGTGGTGGCCGGCTTCGAGTACCTTGAAGAGCTTACTGCGTACTGTGCCGAAGGTGCGTGGGGCAAGTTTCTCCGGGCTAGATTTGTAGCCCCAGTCCACGTAGTGCGCCAGGCCGCGGGAGACGAGAGTGCGGTAGGAGGCGGGCACTTTGTCGGCGTCGAGGGTGCCGGCTAAGTTGATGCCGGACGGGTGTTTGGCGTCGTGGCAGCGGACGCAGTTCCTGTCCAGCACGGGCTGGACGTCCTGCTCGTAGGAGAAGGACTTGCCTTCCCACGAGGCAACTCGGCGCTGGACCAAGCTCTGCGACTTGGGGAAGGCAGTCGTGGGGGGCGCGTCATTGCGGGACTCGTGGCAGCCGATGCAGCTTCGCCGTTCCCCCGGCTGGAGTTGGACGACGCTGCGCATCCGTTGCAGCTCGTTGAAGTGCTCGTCCAGCACCTCGAAGTAGAGCACTTTGCCGGCGGGGGCGGTGAAGCGGGCAGAGCCGTCTTCCGCGACAGGCACGAGACCCCACGATGCTTTGGCGACGTAGGACGTCCAGCCGAACGGGCCGCTTACCTTGTGCACCGGGGTGGCGTACCAGTCCATGAACTCCGGGTGGTCGTTGCGGTATTCGCCGGTGGGCAGTCGGTCCAGGTTGGCGCGGACCTCCTGGCAGACGCGGAGCCACTTGACCTGACCACGCTTGACGTACGGTTCCAGCCCGCGGTAGACGTCGGTGAGGAAGAACTCGCCCTGCCCGTCTGCGGCGTCCGCTCTGTCCACTGCGTCGGACAGAACCGGCGGCAGTGTCCGCTTCTGGAACGGTGTGGGGCACAGCACAGAGATTGCTGGGTCGCCGTAGAGCAGTTCGCGGTTGCCGAACCGATCCACCACATAGAGCTGGAACCGCCGATCCAGCGGCGCGTGGGCACACAGGAGGTAGTCGCGCGCGAGGGGAACTGGTTCCCGGAAGCACTCCTGCACCGGCGGTGCGCCCGGCCACGGGACTTCCGGGGTGAGCGTCGTGATCGCGGCCGGGTCGAACGGGCCTTTGTCGCGGTCGATCAGGACCACGGGGCCGTTGAGGTCGCCGAAGTGGGAGATGGGGATGGCGCACAGCTCGTCGGTGCCCGGCACTTCGCGGCCGTTGGCGAAGCCGTTGGGCTGAACCAGCGTATTGCCGTACATCAACTCCGGGCAGGTTCCATCCGGCCGGATCGCCCAGAGCATGTGGCCGTGGTCGGCGCCTTTGTCCTGGTACTCCGAGCGGGTCCAGAGGAGGCGGCCGTCGTCCATCACCGAGGGTGCCCATTCAGTCAGGTTGGCGAATGAGAGCGCGCGCATGTTGTTGCCGGCGGCATCCATGCGAAACAGCACCGCAGCCTGCGGCCGCCAGCAGAGGTAGCGGGACTTGCAGCGGGTGGTGATGAACGCCAAGCCGCCGTCAGGCAGTGGGCACGGCCAGTAGTCATGGAACGGGCCGTCGGTGAGCCGCTTCAGGGCGCTGCCGTCGGGCTTCATGCTGTAGAGGTGGTAGTAGTCGCCCTTGGTCTTACAGTAGCCGAAGTAGACGCGGCTGAGGTCGAAGCTGGCCATCGGGTTGCGCGCGATGCCGGTGCCGGCGTCGAACAGCTTCCGCGCAATTGCCTCGCCCGGTTCCAGGCGGCCGGCTCGCCGGGGGATCTCCAGCAGGTTCACGCTGCCGCCCGGGCCGCCGGCGGAGTCCAGCAGCACGCTGTAGTTGTGGCTGGGCTCGAAGTTGTGGCGCTTCTCGCAGAGGATTCTCTCCAGCGGCGCCAGGTCGGGGTCGCGCAGCAACAGGCGGCGTTTGGCGAGGCGTGCTTGGAAGGACGCTTCGCGCTCGGCGGCCCGGTCGGGTGGCGCCGCGCTGAGCGATTGCGTCTGCGTCGCGAGCAGTTGGGCGAGCTGCTTGCGCTCCGTGCCGACATCCAGCCCCTTTGCTTCGAGCCGGTCCGCCAGCTCCGCCATCAGCGTCAGCGGGCGCTCCAGTGGGTCGTACCGGAGCAGATGCAGCGAGTAACACTCGCCGCTGTCGTCGTTGAGGGTCAGGTTGCGCTGCGGTCCGAGGGGACCTCGCTCGGTCGGGACTTCGACTACCTTTGACTGGCCCGGTGCAAGCGTGAAGTCGCCGTCAAGCCCAGCGACATTCCCGCGCAACGTGACCGGCTGTCCTTTCGGCGCCGCAGACAGCCGCACCCGAAACGCCCGGCCTGAGCTGCCTGCCTCCTCGGCGACCGCCAGCGACGAGAACATGAACCCGACCGGCCGCCCAAACTCACTGGTGTATCGCCCGCCCAGGCCCAGCCCGAGGCGCAGCCCCTTCTCCCGGCAGTGCGGGAACAGACTGAGCGGCAACCGCACTTCGCACACGGTGAAGCTGTCGCTAAGCGCGCCCTTCAGTGGGGTCGTCTCGCGCACCTTCAGACGCGCGCCGCCGCCGTCGTCTTCCGTTGTGTACGTGTTGAAGACCAGCCCGTCCTTCGTCCACGCGATCACGCCGCAGCCCTGCCAGTCGTCGGTCGACACAACGGCCAGGTGGCCGCTCAACAGCCGGTCGAACTGGAAGCCGAGCAGCAAGTCGTCGCCCAGCCAGCCGGCATGGACGACCTGGTCCACCAGCGGGCTGCGCTCGAAGTCCGCCGGCAGTGCCACGCGCACGACACCACAACTCGCGGCTTGCCAGCAAGCGTCGTCCAACTGCCCGTCGAGCTTGGGCGCGGAAGGCAGCGGCGGCAGCGGCAACTGATCGTCACCGACGTGCCGCGGGTACTCCCACACGCGCACGTACTCCGTCAGCCGCGGGTCCATGTCGGCGCGGCCGTACGTCTTCAGCCAGGCGTACTCCTCGCCGAGAAATGCCACTCGAAGCTGCCGCTCGTAATCGCGCAGTGGCACACCCGACGGGTGGTCGGGAAGCGGACCGAGCTTGTCCAGCGGCAGCCGGTCCTTCTGCCCGTACACCTCGATCTCGTCCAGGCGGCATTGCGACTGGTTGGCGGCGTCGAGGGCGACACGCACCCACCGCGCTTGCACGGGCTTGAACCGGAATTCCGTCCGCGTGTGAAGCGGCGCGGAGCCGCCCTGCCGCGCGACGGTGGTCCAGGTCTTTGCCTCGGAATCCGGCGCATCCTGTGTCGCCGTCAGCACGCGGAAGTCAGTCGCCGCTCGGTCGGTGTACTGCCCGGAGCTGTCGCTCCCAGTTGCCACCTTGTAGATCCAGTACGTTCCACCCAGGTCGATCTCCGCCCACGAGGGTTCACCATTGCTGATCCAGCTCTTGCCGTTCCCCAGATGCCCGTCGTTGAGGTGGGCGATCTCGTGGCGGCCCGGGAAGCCTGGCAGGAGCGACGAAGCGGCGGCCTTCGCGTCGGGGCCCAGCGCGAGGTTGGCGAACCCGAGCTCGTCCGCCCTGGGCGCATCCAGGCTTCCGGCGGCTGCGACCTCTGGGCCGCCCGCAGTGGGAGCCGGGGGCGGCGACGGAACCACGGGGCGGCCGCGCTCGGCTACCGTCTTCCAGTAGTTCCCGTCCATCGAGAGCTGCGCCTCAACGACGCTGGGCACGCCGCCGGCCTGCAAGCCGCCTCGGTCGCGCGAGAAGACAAGCGACGAGACCTCGGTCGGTTTAGGGAAGTCGATCTGCACCCACTGCCGGTTCCGCCGGGCCGCCGTCCAGCACTGTGCATCGCCGAACTCACCGTCGTTCAGCAGACTCGCTTTGCCGCGAGCGGCCGACGACACGCGCACCTGCGCGCCCTGCTCGGCCGCGGCGACGTTCAGCCCGGGTTCCAGCCCGTACAGCTCGACCTCATCGACTGAGGGCGGCGCGCCGTCGTTGGTGCCGAGAATGTACAACCGCACTGATTTCGCGTGCTGACGCATGAACCCCAGCGACTGCGAGCCGCTGCCGCGCACGCGACCCGACGCCCGCCCCGCCTCGCCACTGAGCTTCGCCACCGACTTCCACTGGTTTCCGTCTGCGGAGAGAAGCACCTCGCAATGGACCGGGAGGCGATCTCCATACTGCCCCATTCGGTCGCGTGAGAACACGACCCTGGCGACTTCGGTCGCCTCCGGCAGTTGAACCTGCGCCCACTCTTCGCCGTCACTCGCGGCGATCCAACTGAAGTCGTTGCCGTACCGGCCGTCGTTCAGGTGCGCCACCTGGTGGGCCGCATACCCGACCAGGCAGGAGGACGCCATCGCTTTGGCGCCAGCGCTGGCCAGTGCCAGGTTCTTCTTCCCGCTGGGGCCGTAGACCTCCAACTCGTCAATGCACGCTTGGTTGCCCGAGGACCGGTGGATTGCGAGTCGCACGAACTGCGCTTGCTGCGGAGTGAAGGCGACCGTGTTTGGCTGGTCCGGGCTGATCTGTCGATCGGCGGCGAAGACGGAGAGCAGCACGAATGGCACTGCGATGGAGGCAGCGAGCAGGCTGAGGCACTTGCCGGCCCGGCGAATTCGGGCCGGCCGTTGGGGGTGACGCTCCTTGCGCGGTGCTGTCTGCTCGGGGCTCTGCCTTCTCACGGTTGCAGGACCTCCCTTGGCGTTTTCACGTGTCAGTCCGTTCAGGTGAAGCGAGGACATGAGTCCCTATGATAGCCCGGTTGCCTCACCCGAAACACAACAGCGTACCGTCCTGCAGCGAGACGTAGACGTGCCCGTTGGCAACCGCCACTCCATCGTACGTCGGGATTGCCCGGAGGTTGTACACAGCCAGCTTCGTGCCGTCAGCGAGGGAAGCCACCCAGAGGAAGCCGGTTTGCGCCGGGTCGCTGGCTTGTGTATCGCGCCCGGCGTAGAGGACGGCGTTGCCGGTCAACGCCACGGCTTCCACCTGGTAGTTCTTGGGGAGAGGCGCCTTCCACACGTAGTCTTCGGGCTTCAGCTCGGGGGCGGTCAGGGCTTTGTCGAGACCGATTGCGAACGCCGGTCCGACCACGAGCTTGTTGTCCCACGCCAGCAGGTCCGCAGTCACGCGGCCCAGGTGAAACGCGTTCCCGGCGCGCCGCTTGCCGACGGCAGTCCACGTACCGTCCAGCATTCCCCCTTGCGAGTCGTCGCGTGACGGTCCGACCGACAAGTTGCCCTCGCCGCTGTTCGGGTCGAGCGCCAGATGATTCCAGAGCAGTGCACCAGCGTCGTAGCGCAGGAGGTCGTTCTGGTGGAGCGGCCCCGGAGCGCTGGCTCTGCCCCAGAGCTGCCGGCCGGTTGCCGGGTCCAGCGCAACGACCGCGATACCGCCGTCCGACTCCGACGTGCGGCCGGCGTGCGCATACAGGACGTTGTTGTGAATGACGACTGTGCCCACGACGGGCCAGACGGACTCGACCATGCCGAAGGCTACCATCCGGCGTTCCCAAGGCGCGATGCGTACGCGCCAAGCCAGTTGCCCATCGGAGGCGCGCAGGGCATACAGGTACCCCTCGTGGCAGCCGACGAAGCAGAGCCCACGGTAGAGTGTCGGCGGCGAGTCAATGCGGCTGCCCAGGGAAACGCACCACGCCTGTTTGCCGGTCGTTGCGTCCAGGGCCACCACCTGGCCGGCGTCGGTTCTCGCCGCGCACACAAGCCCTTCGGTTACGACGGGAGCGCTCAGGCACGAGGCGCCCTGGCACTTCCAGGCTTCGGCGACCTTGTCGTCGCCAGGCGGAGACGCCACCTGCTCGCGCCAACTCTCCTTCAACTCCGGCGGGATCAGCGCTGGAGTAGCGCCACTGCGCGCGGCGTCGTGCCGGAAGAGCGGCCAGTCGTTCGCAGCGCGGCTCGCTTCTTCGAACGTCCCGAACGCCGGGCCCTTCTCGACGGGGCGCAGCTTTGCGAAGTCCTCCGCAGTGGGCCACTCGCCCGACGGACCCACTGCCACAAACCCATACACCTGCCTCGGCTCGCCCGTGCGCTGATAGATCTCCCAGCCAATCGCCAGACCCTGTGCCGACTTGCCGATCTGGACGAGTTGAGACCCGAGAATGAAACGGCAGAAGGCCGGCTCGCGGAAGGCGGTGTAGGGGCTCTGAGGCGGTGCAGCCGGTGAAGGTGAGCCACCGGTCACCAACTGCAGCCCTCCTGCGCGGCTGCGGGCGTCCGCGCCTCCAGGGCAGCGCCGAACGGGCTCTCCTGCATACGGTTCTCCTCTGTACTCCGATCACTTGGCCGGTTGCTTCACCGGCGGCTCGCCTTGGAACCAACGCGCAACAGCTTCGCCCCTGCGCCGCTGGCCGTCGGGGCTGGAGGCATGGCTCACCCACGGGTCACAGATCAGCTTCAGCAGGCCGGACTTGACGTGAGCCAGGGCACACATCTGGTTGCCGCTGGCTGTGACGGTGTCCAGCAGGCTGACCTCTGCTGCCACCGAGCAGGCGATGTCCGGGGTCAAGTTGGCGACGTCGAAGTACGAGAGCGTCTTCAGGAACTCCTCCGTGGTCTAGCCGGCGGGTGGGGTCTCCATGCCAAACGGCCAGAAGCCCGGTTTGTGCAGAACCGTCCAGTCGAGCCGGCACAGGCCGCTGTGCGCCGGCGCAGCGAAGGCGACGCGCTTGTCCAGGCCGGCCAGCACCATGAGTAGCCCGCCGCCCTGACTGCCGCCGGCAACCATGATCCGCGCCGGAGCCAGTTCCGGTAGAGGGCGCACGTCGAGCAGAGGCCGCGCGGAGCGACAGCCTGCGGCGAAGCTGCCATTGTAGTTCATGCACTGGCGAAGGACTGCCCCTGCACGGCGCGACTGGATCGGCTGCCCTCGACTCGCCGCCGACTGGGGCCGGCGCAGCCGAATGCTCCGGGAGTCCGGACCCTACTCGGTGGCTCGTGCTGGTGTGCTATCATTGCTGCAATCCCCTTCTTGTAGCGACTCAGGACGCCCCAACTTGTTGGGGTACGGCCTGCACTGAGCCCCGAACAAGTTCGGGCGTCCAGTTGTAGTGTTCGCATCCGCCGTGGTGCTCAAGCGAAGCGCCAACATGTGCGATTCCTTCGAGGATGCGGCCCCACGGCGTAGGGGCGGTGCCTGCGTGCCCGCCCAGCCGGGGCAGACGCGCAGGTCTGCCCCTACGGTGCTGGGCGTCTTCCGGGGTAGGGGTGTAGCCGGAGCTGTTCAGAGATCTCCGTGATTCCGTCGAGACTGGAGACGTGAGGCATGAGAATCGAGCGCCGCAAACCCCTAACCGCCAACGTCGGTGTCGTCGCCGTCGGGCATCATACGTACTGGGGGCAGTTCGACGGACTGCTTGGTGGATTGCTGGGCAAGCTCGACGTGTTCGTCGGCAAGGTCGAACGGCACGGCGTCAGCGTGACCAGCTTCGGCATGCTCGACCGGGCCGAACCGGCGTACGCGGTGCTGCCGGAGATCAAGGCAGCGAATCTCGACTTGCTGTTCATCGACATGGTGACCTACGCCACGTCGTCGACCTTTGGCGTGTTGGCGCGGGAGTTGGATGTGCCCATTGTGTTGGTGGCGCTGCAGCCGTTGGCAGCGATGGACTACGAGCGCGCCAACACGTACATGCAGCTCTGCAACGACGACTTCTGTTCGGTGCCGGAGTTCACAGGTGTGGCGGTGCGCCTGGGCCGGCCGGCGCCGCCGGTGATTCTGGGCATGTTGCACGACGATCCCGTGGCGGACATCGAGATCGCGGAGTGGTGCCAGATTGCGAAGGTGCTGCACGATCTCAAGCGGGCGCGGCTCGGCCTGATGGGGCACGTGCTGGAAGCGATGCTCGACATGCACGTTGATCCGACTGCGGTGACAGCGGCGGTCGGTAGTCATGTGGTGCTGTGCGAGCCGGATGACATCTTGCAGCAGTACCGGCAGACCGCCCCGGCGGCCGTCGCCGCAAAGAAGGAGCAACTACTGGGCTTCTTCGACGCGCCCGACCCGGTGTCGGACCCGTTGACCAGCAAGCTCAGTGACGAAGACCTGGAGACCGCGGCCCGGGTGTCGGTGGCGCTGGATGCCTTCATCGCCGAGAAGAACCTCGATGGGCTGGCGTACTACTACGAAGCCGAAGCCGGCTCCGAGATGCGGAAAGTCGTCACGAACCTGATCGTCGGCAACTCGCTGCTTTGCGCCGCCGGCTTCCCCATGTGCGGCGAGTACGACCTGAAGACATGCGTCGCCATGCTCATCATGGACCGCCTGGACATCGGCGGCAGCTTCGCGGAGTTCCACCCCATCGACTTCGGGCGCGACTCCGTGTTAGTCGGCCACGACGGCCCCCACCACCTCAACATCGCCGACGGCAAGCCCGTCCTGCGCAGCCTGAGCAAGTACCACGGCAAGCCCGGCTCCGGCGCCAGTGTCGAGTTCCGGATCAAGGAAGGTCCCATCACCATGCTCAGCATCGGTGTCAAAGCCGAGGGCACGCTGAAGTTCGTCGTCGCCGAAGGCGAATCCATCCGCTGGCCCATTCCGCCCACCGGCAACACCAACACCCACGGCCGCTTCAAGCCGGATGTCCGCACGTTTCTCAAGCGCTGGGTGGCGGCGGGCCCGACGCATCACTTTGCGCTGGGCATCGGCCACCGCGCGCAGACGATCCGGAAGATTGGGGACTGCCTGGGGATCGATACCGCTCTGGTGATAGACCTGGGGTGCTGACGGCAATCCTGCTCAACCTCCGCCAGCTTGAGTGGGGCGCCATTGCGGATATTATGCAGCAGGAACATAATGTAGTGGCTGCATAATATCTGCACGCCGTGGGCGCTTGCGGCCTGGCAGCGCCGAACCGAGGAGTCGCTCCATGAAGCTCGCCTTCCTGGGCAGGGAGAAAGAGAAGAGCCGTCTGGATCGCCTGTTCAGCGACCCGGCCAGCACGTTCTGCTGCCTCTACGGCCGCCGTCGATGCGGCAAGTCCCGCCTGATCCAGGAGACGCTTCCCAGCCAAGGGAGCGTGTACTTCGTGAGCGACGAACGTGAACCACCGTTGCAGCGGGTAGCGTTGGCGGCGTGCATGGGGCAGCTCGCGCCCGGGATGGACCAAGTCGTGTACCCCGACTGGGCGAGCCTGTTCGAGCGTTGGTGGCAGGACGCGCCTCCGGGCGCGTTGCTGGTGCTTGACGAGTTCCCGTACCTCGTCAACAGCAGCCCGGAGATCCCCAGCCTGCTCCAGCGCCTGATTGACCAGGCACGCCCACGCAAACTGGACCTCCTCGTGTGTGGGTCGTCACAACGGATGATGCAGGGACTGCTCCTGGACGGTTCGGCTCCTCTGTACGGCAGGGCACAGGAGATCATCGTGGTGAAGCCCTTGGGGGCCGCCTGGCTTGGCGAGGCCCTCGGTCTGGCGAGTCCGAGAGAGACGCTTGAGGCGTACGCGGTATGGGGGGGCGTACCCCGGTACTGGGAGCTTGCAGCGGAGAAGGGCACAGTCACGTGGGAGAGCGTGGCGGATCTCGTGCTCGACCCGCTGGGCGTTCTTCACGACGAGCCTCGTCGCCTGCTGATGGACGACATGCGCGACACGGCCCAGGCCGCCTCGATCCTCGCCTTGATCGGGTCGGGGTGCAATCGCGTGTCTGAGATCGCCGCTCGGCTCGCCAAGCCTGCAACCTCCCTGAACCGTCCCCTCCAGCGGCTGATCGAGCTTGGCTTCGTCCGCCGGGAGCGGCCGTTCGGCGCGTCGGAGCGGTCCGGCAAACGCACGCTGTACCGGCTCGATGATCCGTTCCTTGCCTTCTGGTTCCGGTTCGTCGAGCCAAACCGTTCGCGGCTCGACGCCGGCTTCGTGGAGCAGGTGTCCAAAGACATCTGCTGCGACTTCGCCGGGCACGTTGCCGAGACTTGGGAGGAGCTGGCGCGGCAGTCGTTCCCGCACCTCCACCTCGGCGGAGACGAATGGCTCCCAGCCAGTCGCTGGTGGGGGCCGGGAACGGACCGGCAACCGCTGGAGGTGGACGTGGTCGCTGAGTCAGTCGACCGGACGTGCCTCTTTGTCGGTGAGGCGACGCTGCGGCTCACCGACAAAGAGGCCAATCACCTCCGGCGCGAACTGTCAGCTAAGATCGAGCGTCTTCCCTTTGCGCGATCCTACGCCCACGTGGTGACCGGCCTGTTTGTGGCGGAAGGGCTGCAGCCAGACCTCGCCGAAGGCGTGGTGACCGCCGGGGAGGTTGTTGGCGCGTGCAGGTAACGCGCCGGTGCGACTGTTCTTGCTCGATCGCGATGCGTTCCGTAGCACCGCACTCACTCGAAGTCGTTTGCCGTCTCACGAGTCTCGGAGGTCCTCCCATGTACATGCCCATCCTTCCCCTCGCCGCCCTCCTCACCAACAGCTCGCCCGCTGCCGCCCAGCAATGGCAGCAGCAAGGCAAGGGCTTCGTGCTGACCCACGGACCGCAGCAGCTCGTCTACACGGCGCCGGGCACGCTGTCGGTCAGCACGGCGGACAAGCCGGGCGTCAGTGTGGCGATCTTTCTCTGGCACGACAATTGGATCTACGAGCGACTGGACGGAGGTCAGGTGGCGACGGGCCCCGTGCTCGACGACCGCGGTTGGCTTCGGCAGACGGGGACGTGGGTGACGCGCGAGAGGGCGGCGCCGATGAAGTACGAGCTCGCCCTCGAACCGACAACCGAGGGCGTCACCGTCCATCTGGAGACGGAGAAGACGGCTGCGCTGAAGCTGACCTCGGGGGTCTGGTGCACCTTGATCGTGGATCGGCAGGCGTTCGCCGGTGAGCAGGTCTACGCTCGGCCGACTGCCCACGGGCCGGTGGGTACGGCGGTGGACGGGATGTGCGACTCGCTCCTGATTGGGTTGGGCGCCGGCGCCGCGGCGACCTTCGCAGGCAACGGGTTCCGCAGCATGAGGAGCCGGATCAGCGAGAAGAGCCACGGGGTCGAGATGAACCTGATCCCGGCAGACTTCGCGGTCGGAGAGAAGGGGAAGGCGACGCTGAAGATCGGCTTCGAGAAAATGCCAACGGAGTTCCCCGGCGACGTGAAGCCACGCCGCGAGAAGCTGGAGATCGCCGGCGTCACGCCGGCCAACGACACGGTCGTCCAGTACGGAAAGCTGGAGCTGAACGTCGACCTGAAGGCGACCTGGGACAACCCGTACGACCCGGACGAGGTTACGCTCGATGCCCTCATCAGCACTGCCTCGGGCAGGGAGCTGAAGCAGCCTGGGTTCTTCCTCGTGGATCAGAAACGCGAAGTGCGTGACGGCGCGGAGATCATGGTACCTGTTGGCAACGGCCGATGGGTGGTGCGTCTTGCCGCGACGGAGGTGGGCCCGCTCCGTTGCCGGCTGGTCGCCAAGGATCGCTCGGGCACGGTCACCAAGGACGTCGGCCCGTTCACCGTGCAGGCCGGCCCCAGCAAGGGCTTCCTGCGCCAGAGCAGGCAGGACCCGCACTACCTGCAGTTCGACAGCGGCGCCGGCTTCGTGCCCATCGGTCACAACCTGCCGATCTACCACTCGTCCGGCCAGTTGGCGGAGGACGCGATTCGCAAGATGGCGGCGAAGGGCGAGAACTACAACCGGTGGTGGATGTCGCGCAGCGGGTTGGGGATCGAGTGGGAGAGCAAACTGGGCTGGTACCGGCAGGCGGAGGCGGCACGCTTGGACGCCATGCTCGACCTGGGCGCCGAGTTGGACTTCTACTACATGCTCTGCATGGACACCCATCAGGACTTCCGCGAAGACGGGTGGAAGGCGAACCCATTCAACCAGGCCAATGGCGGTCCGTGCGCCACGGTCAGCGACTGGTTCACCAACGATCAAGCGCGGGCGCTCTACAAGAAGCGGTTGCGCTACACCATCGCCCGGTGGAGCTACTCGCCCAACGTGCTGTGCTGGGAGTTCGGCAACGAGTTCGAGGGCTGGGCCGACACGACCGAAGAGAGGAAGATCGCCTGGCACCGCGAGATGGCGACCTACCTGGCCCCGTTGGACCCGTACCGCCACCTGATCACCACAAGCTGGTGGAGCAAGACAGGACCCGAAGCGTGTTGGCAGATCCCGGAGATGGACATTGTCCAGACCCACTGCTACACCAACAACGACGCCAACGTCGCCGAGCAGGTCCGCGACTACGGCCTGCACCAGTGGAGCCGGTTCGAGAAGCCCCATGTCTTCGGCGAGTTCGGCATCCGCAGCCACTCGACCACGGCCGACAAGGACCCCAAAGGCTGGGCGCTGCACAACGCTAACTGGGCATCGGTGTGCAGCGGCTGCTGCGGCATCCCGATGCCATGGTGGCACGAGAAGTACATCGAGCCGCAGGACCTGTACTTCCACTTCACCGCCATCGCCAACTTCGTAAGGGACGTGCCCTTTGGCACGACGAAGTGGGAGCAGGTGACGACCGCCCCGGCCGAGTACGTCGCGCCGCCCGCCGTGCCGATCGTGCGAGACATTGTGCTGACTCCCGTCGGCCAATGGGGCAAGCCCGAGGTGAATGAGTTCAGCGTCAGACCGGACGGCAGCGGCAACGACGCCGGCTCGATCCACGAGTTGCTCCAGGGGCAGGGGCACAAGGACTTGGTCAACCCGCCGACGTTTGCCGTCAACTACCCGCAGCCGGGCAAGTTCCTCATCGGCGTCGGCCGCGTGTCCAACTCGGGGCACCTGAAGATCTGGGTGGATGATCAACTGAAGCTGGACCGCGAGTTCCCCTGCGGCGAGAACCTCGGCAAGGAGTGGAAGTTCCAGCGGCAGTGGAACCTGTGGGAATCGGTCTACGACGAAGACGTGACTGTGGACATTCCTGCCGGCAACCACCGGATGAAGGTCGAGAACCTCGGCAAAGACTGGATGCGGATCAACCGGTACGCCTTCACCGGCTGCCTGGTCATCGACCGCCCCGACCTGTTGGTGGCGGCGATCCGTTCGCCGGAGATGGCGCTGGTCTGGGTGCAGAACCGCGAGAGCACGTGGTTCAACCACCACCGCCAGGAAACCGGCGAAGCGGCGCCGGTCGCTCCCGTTCCCCCGGCCCGCGTTACCCTTGAAGGCTTCGCCGACGGCGCCTACCAGGTGGAATGGTGGGACACGTGGCAAGGCACACCGGCGAAGACGGAACAGGCCGTCGCGAAGGGCGGCAAGCTGGTGCTGACGACCGATGAGGTGGCAACGGACCGGGCGGCGAAGATTCGACGGGGGAGGTAGCAGCCGGGGATGCCGGTCGATGGCAAGCGACGGTGCCAGATCCTCATGGCAGTTGGGAAATCAGCCGGGAGGGAGACCGCGCGCCGGCTCGTCTGCGGGGCGCGGTCTCGTCACGTTCCAACGGTGTGTCGGGCGGCAGCCCTGAGGTTTGCCAAGATGGTCGTTTCGGACAGAAGAACACGACCGTGTTCGCAATGTGCCACCACACAAATCGCGGCGCCATCAGGGATCTATGAACTGGACCCGCCCAACCACTCGATTCGCCGCGGTGGCTCGACCGCGTCTCGGCCAGTCTATGCGTGCGTTCGAGGTGTCCAGTCAGGCAGTTGAGCTGCGGGGACGCATGCGCCGACGGAATCCCGTCACTCTCCGGCCGCGCCATCATCGACCCGGCCGATGTCCACCTCGTACGCCTCACGGGCGATGTGACGTGCGTAGTCTCGGAGCAGGCCGCCAGTGAATGGCTGCTGATACCGAGCGATTCTCTCGATCCCGAAGGAAACGCTCTTCGCTTCCCTGTCTGCCGTTCCGTAGAACTTTGCATCGTTCGAGCTTGTGATCGCCGCGGGGCGGAGTGCCGAATCGTTGGCGGGCATGTTGGCCTTGGCGTGACGCTCATCCGCATCGAGTGCCTTGCGGACCTCTTTCTGAACTAACGAGAACCGCTCTTGCCATGCCGGTATCAGTCCGTCGGGAAGAGCGTCGTCGAGGCCCATGGCACCCTTGCCGTCTTCCCGGAACACGCAGAGATCCAGCACCCAGAGCTTCACCGTATGCACGGCCCTCAGGTTGACACACCATGAATGCCCATCGGCATCGTCCCAGTAGCGCAGTTCATGCGTGCCAGTACCCGGCTTGGCGAGGATCTCGACGAGAACTGCCCCCTCGACCTCGCGCTTGCCGGTTTGGTCCTGGGCGTCTTGGACCTCCAGCAGGTTGGCTTCGTAGACGCGGTACCTGCGCTTCCCATCGGTGCGGACCATCAGGTCACACGGCTGACCGACCAGAATGTAGAGCCGGTCTCTTCCGCCGTTCGTGCCCTTGCGGCAGAAAATGTCGCCGAGGTCAAGCGGCAGGTGCAGTCTGTTCAGCGCCACGCCTTCGAGGTACATCTCCCGTCGCTGGATTCGCCAAGACTCGTGCCGCGTGGCGCCCCCGGACACGGTACCGATCAGGCTCACATCCCGGATCTTGGAGGCGAGATCACAGACCTCGGCGTTGACCAGAGCCTCGGTGCGCACGTGTTCAGTCAGGAACAGCCTGAGGATCCGTACCAAGGTGTCTGGTTCCCACACGCCTTCTCGGCGTGACGCTTCGAACACGAGGTGCTCGAAGTCGTAAACGTTAACCTGTTTGCGGCACTCCGCCAGGGCGCTCTTGACCCCAGTCTCGATGATGCCAGCGACGCGGTTCAGCAGTTGGTTGCACTGCGGCGCCAGCGCCAGCAACTTCAGCATACGAGCGAAGCCCATGGGATCGCCCTTCAGGCGGCGCTTTGAGATCACCATGAGCTGGTTCCCATCCAGTCCCTCCGCCTCGATGGTCGCCTCCCACTGAGGCACCTCCCCATCCGGCTCGTACTTGTGTGTAAGCAGCCCGCAGTAGACCGGCGTGGTTCTCTGCTTGTCCGCGAGCAACTTGACTACCTCGATGACGCCGTCCCTTTCACCGAGTCCCTCGCGCTCGAAGTTCTCGTCAAACAGCAGAAGCAGACCCCCGTCGGCGTCCGACCCGGCGAACTCCTCCTTCCTGCTTCGCCATTCACCCATGGACAACTGATGGAATGGGATACCCGTCAGCAACTCGGTCAGCGCGGAGGCTGCGACCCCATCGACGGCACCCGCCTCGCCACCACGCCGCAGTTCGGAAATGACCCTGGTCCGGGCAGCGGAATCGAGACCGGTCCAGCCATCGCGGACCTCCTGTTGCCAGACCTCCTCGGGGGTCTCTTCGGCGATGCCCCTCGCCTGCAGGGCCCGCTGCTTGGCGGCTGGATCCGCGGTACAGGCTTCGACCACGCCATCGGCGCCCATGGCGTAGAAGTCATCGACACAGACTGTCGCGACCTCCATCCCGATGGACTTGTGCTGGAATCTGGCAGCGTAGTAGTCCGACAGATCCACCAGGAACGCCCGGAGACCTATGTCTTCCCGTAAGCACACATCTACATCGGGATCGCGCCGGGATAGAGACCGTGCAGTTCACCGACGCCCACGTCCGGTGACTCGGGCCCGGGGCCGGCGATCGCGCACCGGGTA
>Ga0210015_1000391_pt1 | contig 46241 bp, 41 predicted proteins | sample CryGeymeta201522_FD_185471 | JGI IMG/M metagenome (GOLD analysis project Ga0210015, IMG submission 185471) | Groundwater microbial communities from Crystal Geyser aquifers in Utah, USA - Crystal Geyser metaG 2015-22 (SPAdes) (version 2) | ecosystem: Environmental > Aquatic > Deep subsurface >...
GTCAGAGCTTGTTCACAGCCTCCTGCCGATATTAATGGCTACGACCTTCGGTGCCTCCATGGTTACGATTGGAATTGTTGAGGGTGTTGCCGAGGCCGCTGCTGCGATCACCAAGGTATTTTCGGGCGTAATCAGTGACTACTTCCAGAAACGCAAGTTTCTGGCGGTGGTTGGATACGGGCTGGCTGCTATGACCAAGCCGATATTTCCACTTGCCACTTCGATTGAATGGGTGTTCGGAGCACGTTTAGTCGATCGCATCGGCAAAGGCATTCGCGGTGCGCCGCGTGACGCTCTTGTCGCCGAAATTGCACCGGTGCAGCTTCGGGGTGCAGCCTATGGTTTGCGCCAAGCGCTTGATTCGGTGGGAGCATTTGTCGGTCCGCTGCTCGCGGTCATTTTCATGCTTTGGCTCGCAAACGACATTAAAACCGTGATGTGGGTGGCGGTACTGCCCGCGTTCATCGCGGTCTTTCTGTTAATCGTTGTGGTTCACGAACCCGAATCTTTGAACCATGTCGCCCCTTATAGAAATCTCCTGACGTTTAATAATGCCAGACGCTTGCGGTTGCGGTACTGGCTTGTTGTTGCGCTCGGAGCAGTATTTACTCTCGCTCGTTTTAGTGAGGCGTTTCTGATTCTACGTGCTCAGGACGTCGGCCTGGCCATTGGTTTCGTACCCGTAATCATGATTGTGATGAATGTTGTCTATGCCCTGTTTGCCTATCCGGCAGGTGCGGCGGCCGATCGATGTTCACCAAGAATTCTTCTCTTATGCGGGCTGGGGATACTCATCACCGCTGACGTTGTGTTGGCGTTAGCAACGTCAGCGGTGATGGCATTACTTGGCGCGGCATTCTGGGGCCTGCATATGGCGTTCACCCAAGGGTTGCTCGCGAAACTTGTTGCCGACACTGCCCCGGCTGATCTGCGCGGCACGGCCTTCGGTATTTTTAATCTGGTTAGTGGCGGAGCACTCTTGCTGGCAAGTGTCATTGCAGGGTCATTGTGGACTCTGTTCGGGCCATCGGCGACATTCATTGCTGGAGCAGCGTTCGCGGCTCTTGCAGCAATAGGGTTGCTCCTTTACCGTCCACATGTGCGGGTGACAAGGAACAGGGTGGGCACGTGATTTGGCGTGCTTATTAGAAAGGACATCCATGATAAGTATTCAAGAAGGTAGAGAGGCCTAATCCAGGTAAGTACCCGACCAGAGACCTTTGAAAAAATGGCGGGCGTTGATGCCAAGCACGCGGCTGTCGTAACCGCCTTCCTGAACAACCAGGGTTGGTAGCCGCAGCTTCCCCAGCATTTTGCCACTGGTGAAAAAATCTTCCTTGACCAGATTCCAGGTTCCGGTCGGGTCGCCCTTGGCAGTGTCAAAACCCATAGCAATCACGAGAAACTGCGGGCGGAATTTTATGACCCTGCGCAGCGCCCGCTGCAGAACCTTGTGATACCCGGCAGCGTCCAGTTCTTCGCCCAGGGGAAAATTCTGATTGAAACCCAGCCCCTGGCCCTCGCCGGTTTCATCTTCGAAGCCGCTGAAATAGGGATAAGCGATATTGGGGTGACCGTGGATCGACAGGGTGAGCACATCGTCTCGCTGATAAAATATATCCTGGGTGCCATTGCCATGATGGTAATCCAGATCCAGCACGACGACCCGCCCCTGAGCAACGAGAAACTCGGCGGCCACGGCGCTGGAATTCATGTAACAGAAACCACCGTAGACCCGGCGCTCGGCATGATGGCCGGGGGGGCGCACAAGGGCATACGCGAGTCGCTGACCGGTCAGCAGGCCGGCGGCGGCAGTCAAGGCACAATCGGCCGCACAGCGTGCCGCAGGATAGGCATTGGCGGTCAGGGGTGTAAAGGTATCGATGCAGTAGTAACCGGCGCGCACCGCCCGATCAAGAGGCGGCCGGGTCTGATTACGAATGGGGAAAACATAGGGATAGACCGCTTCCTTTTCCGGCAGTCCAAGACAGACGGTTTTCAGGTAACGCAAGAACCCGGAATCATGAACCCGGTGCAGATGTTTTTCAGGATAATTTTTCATCTTGACCTGGGTAAATAATCCACTGGGCTCAATCTCGCGCAGAATAGAACGAATGCGCACCGGGGACTCAACATAACCACGCTCACGCACATGATGAATATCATGCAACTGATTGACCACCAGCAGAATTTTCTGGTCTTCGGCACAGGCTCCGAGCGACAGGGGCTTTCTCGGTGGCGCCTTCACGTAGCGCGGTTGACGCAAGCGCACGGGATCATCCACGATGGAGCTGACCACCATCTCGACATAGGCCGGTGGGCAATAATGCCGATATTTGCGTTCAAGAATCGCGCGCACAATGGCACGGGTTTGGGAAAGGATCAGGGGCTGCTCACGCCCAAGGGGATCATAGACCAGGTAGGGCGGGCTTTCATCGCCGGGCTTGACCGGCGTCTCGTAGGCGGTGCCGCTGAGCGGCAAGGCGCCGTACTGCTCATAAAATTTCAGCCGCGCACGATTTTGAGCCCGCTGTTTAGCATCGGCGCACAAGGCCGGATCATCGGGCAGACATTCAAAGAACAGCCCCCGACTGCCGCGCGCAAAAGCGTCGCCGCGCAAGCGCTCATACAAGGCACCACCAATGCCGCGACCGGTCATTTTCGAAGCGGCCGAAATGTAATCAAGATAATCAAAACCCAGATCGGGTTCATGCAAGAGCAAGGCAAAGCCCTGCACCAAACGCCGCCGACCTTCGGCGACATACAGGCTGGCACGAAAGCGGTGTTTAACGGGATTGGTCAGCTGCTGCGGCAGTTTTTCAATATCGTGCGGATCGAGATCGGGAAACTGTTCGCGCATAATTGTCTGAATCTGCTCAATAATAAGCCTGTCGGCTGCGAGCTGGGTATCAAAAATACGCCGGATCCGAAACATTTTCTGTCCTTCTTTGGAGGTAACTGTTCAGTATAATTTTTGAGTAAAAATGACCTTTGAGATTCAAGGGCACCTCGCGCAGAGGCGCAAAGCCGCAGAGAAAGCCCAAGGTCTTATGGCTTAAATTCAGACCAAAACTTTTATTTTTTCTCCAGTTTAATCGGGTCTTTTTGCCTCTTTACTCTAAAAGGGTTTTGCCCTTCTTTGCGGCTTTGCGCGAGCAAGCTTTTTTGTGCGACGCCATCAGCTATTGAGTGCCTCTCATTAGGTTACCACCGGAATCACGGTCGGGGCCGCATTACTGTAACGGTAAATATCACCGCGATAATTTTTTAAAATAACTTCACTGCCAAGCTGTTGCAGATAGTCGGGCAACAATGGAATCTTGCCACCGCCGCCGGGGGCGTCAATCACATAGGCCGGTACCGCCAGCCCCGAGGTATGGCCACGCAAGGCCTTGATCACTTCAAGTCCCTCTTCAACGCTGGTGCGAAAATGGTCGGTACCCTGCACCAGATCGGCCTGATAAATATAATAGGGCCGCACCCGAATTTGCAGCAGCTGCTGCATCAGCCGGCGCATCACCAACGGGTCGTCGTTGACGCCGCGCATCAAGACGGTCTGATTTCCCAGGGGAATGCCGACATTGGCCATGCGAGCGCAGGCGGCGGCCGATTCCGCGGTAATTTCAGACGGGTGATTGAAATGAGTATTCAGATAAAGGGGATGATATTTGCGCAGCACCCGCACCAGACTGGGGGTGATACGCTGGGGCAATACCACCGGTACACGCGAACCGATGCGGATGATTTCCACGTGGGGAATGGCGCGCAGACGGCAAAGGATGCTGTCGAGGCGGCCATCGCTGAGCAGCAGCGGATCACCCCCGGACAGAATGACATCGCGAATTTCCGGATGCTCACGGATATAGTCGATCCCGGTGGCAATGCTTTTGTCGGTTATTGCCATCTCGGCACAGCCCACCTTGCGCTTGCGCGTACAGAAGCGGCAGTACATGGCACAGGTTGAGCTGATCATAAACAACACCCGATCGGGGTAACGATGCACCAGGTTCGGTACCGGGCTCTGGTTCTCCTCATTGAGGGGATCGATATGGCAGGCGGAGTCGTGCAGTTCCCGTGCATCGGGAATCGCTTGCTTCCAGATCGGATCGCCGACTTCGCGAATCAGACTCAGATAATAGGGATTGATCCGCATGGGGTAGCGCGCGGCCACTACGCGCAGCGGTTCCGGGTCAAGCCCGAAACTGCGGGCCAGATCAGTGGGATCGGTGATGCTCTTTTTCAACAGTTCCTGCCAGGATTCCATCGTTGCTCCCCCTGTGCTCAGCTGAAACGTTTGACGTAAGTGATGCGGTCATCGCCGGGCACATAAAAATCGGCAATCACTGATTCCTGCGTGTAACCGGCGTTATCGTAAAAACTGCGGGTGCGCGCATAGGAACCCTGGGACGATGTTTCGAGGCAGATCATCCGCGCACCGCGCCGGCACATATCTTCTTCGGCCGCTTCCATCAACCGACGACCATAGCCGTCGCCCTGAACAGCCGGATCGGTGGCGATCCAGTAGACATCAAAGTTGCCGCTGGTCAGGGGCACCGGGCCGTAGAGGACATAACCGACCGCGATCCCGGCCTTTTCGGCAACCAGCACCAGATAATCCTGCTGGGCGGGTTGATCGATGACGATCTGCAGCAGCTCCAGCGCGCAGCTGACCTCAGCGGTGGTGAAGGAGCCCTGGGCCGCAAGCTTGGCCAGCAGTTGCGCCAGCTGCGGCAGGTCGTCAGGTTTAAGTGTTCGCATTAACAGCCTTTCTGCGCCTGCTGACGTCCAGCAGAATACGCTCAATCAGTTGGGGATAGGTCAAACCTTCGGCAGCCGCAGCCCGGGCGACTCCGGCGTCGGGAGAGATGTCGGGGTTGGCATTGACTTCAAGAATATAAGGGGTTGAATCACGCAGACGGATATCAACGCGGGCGTAGTCGCGGCAGCCAAGCAGCCGCGCCGCCCGCATGGACACCAGGTTAACCAGCAGACGTTCTCTGGCGCCGAGATTGGCCGGACACACGGGGCGAGTCCCCTTAAAAGCTGGACTGTCGGGGCGCCACTTGCTGTCAAAGCAGACCATCGGCCGCTCAAGGCCGGAGTCAAAAACGATTTCGGCCAGGGGCAGCGCTCTGAGTTTTTCGCCGCCCAGCACCGTGACGTTCAATTCACGCCCAGCAATGAACTCTTCGATCAACGCCGGTTGCTGGTAGGTTTTGAGCACATAAGCTAGCCGCTGCCGCAAGGCACTTTCATCTTCCACCACGCTGGCTGGCCCAATCCCCTGAGAGGCATCTTCGCAGGCCGGTTTAACTATCAACGGGAATTGCAGTTCCGAGATGTCGGGCAGTTTTTCCCCCTGCTGCACCAGACACCAGGCCGGAGTCGGCAAGCCCTTTTGCTGCAACAGGGCCTTTGTGTAAGACTTGTTCTGCGTCAAACCCAGGGTCAGAGCCGACGATCCGGTAAAAGGCAGGCCCAGCAATTCAAACAGGCCGGCAAGATTCATCTCCTGGTGGGCATCCCCCCAGAACCCTTCACAGAGGTTGAAAACCATATCGGGCGCATACTGCCCAATCCGCTGAACAAACGCGCCGAGACTATCGCCCAGGGGGAGCATCGCGGCCTGATGGCCAAGCAGCTGCACGGCCTTCAGTACCGCCGCGGCTTCGGTGGCCGCGCCGGCATCGGCGATCATATCACGGGCTTCGCCGCGCCTAACATTTTCGGGGGTCTGGTTATAACAAACTGCGACGCGCATGTTCTTTCTCCACCAGTCCAAGCCGCACGCAGGCGGCATCGACAACACTCAAGATCATCTGTTGATAACTCAATCCAGCCGCACGAGCGGCCTTGGGAAAGCAGCTGTTCTGCTCCGGGCGGGGCAGCACCCCGGGCAGCGGATTGACTTCGATAATCTGAGGATGGCCATCGCTATCGAGCCGCAGGTCAATGCGGCACCAGTCGCGACAACCCAGGTGGTGAAAAGCCTTGCGGCAGAGATCCTCGATATTGCGTTTCAGCAGCGGTTCGAGGGGGGCAGGACAATGAAAAATTTGCAGCGGCGCTGCTTCGGTATCCCACAGCCACTTGGCCTCGTAGGAATAGATCGGGTTGGCACCAGCGGGCAGGGTAGAAAAATCGATTTCGACAAGCGGTAAAATTTGCAGATCCGGGCCATTGCCGAGCATGGCGACGGTAAACTCGCGACCACTGAGGAATTCTTCGACCAGCGATTTCTGGCCATAGGTGGTACGAATCCGCGCCAGTTCCTGCATCAACTCCAGGGGCTCACGTACCAGTGAACTGTTGGTGATGCCCTTGCTCGAACCTTCCAGCGGCGGCTTGACCAGCAACGGGTAATGCAGATGTTCGGGCAGTTCGCTGAGCTGGTCAATCAGGGCGAATCCCGGCGTCGGCAGCTGACGATAGCTGAGAATCTCTTTGGTGCGGTATTTGTCGAGACACAAGCCCAGGGTCAGGGGATCACTGCCGGTGTAGGGAATCTGCAGCATCTCGAGCATGGCCGGAACCTGGGCTTCGCGGCTGCCGCCATGAAGCCCCTCGGTCATATTGAAGACCAGATCAGGTTTCAAGCGGCGCACGGATTCGAAGAAATCGAGGTCGGCATTCACCAGGGAGACCTGATGCTGCAACCTCAAGGCATCGGCGACCGCCAGAATGGTATTTTCGTCATCCCATTCGGCATAGCGGTCATCCGGCTGCGCAGGATTTTTGAGGGAACATCGTGAGGGAGGCTGGTCGTCTTCCTCAGCCACGAGTTGGTTGAAGGCGAGCGTGATATGCATGTTGAACCCCTTTTAAAAAACAAGCCACTGTTGGTACCAAAACCCCGAAGGGTCGCATTCCCAAAAGGCCCGGTCGCCTGGCGGCTGTGGCTAAAAAAGGGGTCGCTTTTTATCGCTTTGTCGTTGCGCGAACCAGAGCAGGAATGCTTATAGGGCGTTCCTATACGCTCGCATTGGAGGCTTGTCAACGGTAAAATTTAAGGGCGAAAATCATGAAGTTAACTATCCGAACTCACTGTATTTTAAGCTGTGACGCCTCAGAAAAAAGCGCGAATTTTCCAGCCGTCAATTTCGAAAAATAAAATAGACCGCACCCAGCAGGCACAAAGCCGCCCACAGGTAATCGAGTTTGAGGGGTTGCCCCATGTAAAACAGGGCAAAGGGCGCAAAAATACTGAGCGTAATCACTTCCTGCAAAATTTTCAGCTGGGGCAGGCTCATGGCCGTATAACCCAGGCGATTGGCCGGCACCTGAACCAGATATTCGAACAGGGCAATACCCCAGCTGATCAGCGCGGCAACGTACCAGGCCCGATGATTTAAGGTTTTGAGATGCCCATACCAGGCAAAGGTCATGAACAGATTGGAAACGGCCAGCATCAGTGTGGTTTGCATAAGGATGGACATAAGGGCAACCTCGCGGACATTCGAAGACCAGTTATTATTTTTTAAGGAAGCGCTATGAAACGACTTAGATTGACCCTCAGTATGATTGCCTTGGCGATGTTTTTCTCAATAGCGATTGTCCATGCGCAATCCGCACCCCGCTGAACCGCGATACAATCTCCTGCCGAACCCAGTCGAGCAACTTTACCGGCCGGGTGAAGGGGCGTGAGCAGGAACGCGGCCTCAAGCTGAAAATGCGATGAAGCCGTTATTCTTTTAACAGCTCCAGAAAATATTTCGCATCGTCGCCGCGCAGGTTCTCCATCAGCCCTAAAAGTCCATCGGTCAGATAGCGCGCGGCGTAACCCTTGCTGCGCAGGTAGACCATGGCGATGCCGGCGCGATCCTTGTGCGGGCAGGCGGTGACGATTATTTTATCTTTGGGCAATTCATTCAGGCGTTTGGGCAGCTCATTCAGGGGAATTTTCAGGCCGAAGCCGGTGCCCCAGGCCTGCTGTTCTTCGGCGAAGCGGATATCAACCAGCACCGCCTTGCCGTCTTCGAGCCAGTCGATCAGTTGCTTGCTGCTGGCCTTCATCTCTTTGCGCGATTCGTAGCTGTAACCGAGCAGATAGTCATCAAGGCTGAGGGGCGCGGCAACGGCGCTTGCGATCCAAAATCCGCTCAGAATGAACATCAGCAAAATTTTCATCAAATTCTCCTTTTTCAGATTCAGGTAGCCGAATAGATCAGCCAGACGCCGCCGGCTATCACCAAGAGTCCACAAATCCGTTTGACCCAGAGGGTGCCCTGGGAGCCTTCATTCCAGTTGAGGTATTGCTGAACCTTTTCGCTGAAAGTGCCGGCAAAAACGATTACCCCGCAGTGGCCCAACCCGTAGGCCAACAGCAGGGCGACGGCAAAGAGTAAATTCGTGCCCGCAATACTGAAGGTCACCCCTAAAACTGGCCCCATGAAGGCAAAGGTACAGGGCCCGAGGGCGATGCCGAAAATCAACCCGAGCAGCAGCGCGGCGAGCAGACCCTTGCGCTGCATGCCGATCTGACCCGGCCCCGACCAGGGCATGGGGATCAAGCCCCAAAGGTGCAGGCCGAACAGAAAGAAAATTCCCGCGACCAGGTAGTTGCCCCAGGGACCGAGATCGCCGAGCATGCGTCCGGCCAGGGCGGTGAGCAGGCCGATGATGGCAATCGAGAGCAGAATGCCGCCACCAAAAAGGCTGGCGATGCCAAAGGCGCGGCGCGTGCTCATGCGCCCCTGACCGTCGATAAATCCGACAATCATCGGAATACTCGCCAGGTGGCAGGGCGAGAGCAGAATGCTTAGCACCCCCCAGCCGACAGCTGCGCCCAGGGCGATGAGCGGAGTACCACTCACCGCCTGACTCAAACTGCCCAAAAGCTGTTCGATCATCGGTTTGCCTTGAATGCGTAGCCCAGCTCCTGCCATTTGGCGAGAATCTCTTCCCGGCTGTAAAAACCAGTATGCCGGTAGAGCTCCTTGCCGTCGGTTCCATAAAAAATCTGGGTCGGGATCATCTGCACCCCATAGCTGGCCGCTTGGTCGCGATTTTTCCAGGCATCGACAAACTGGACGTGCATTTCGCCAGCAAAGTCCGTTTTGAGCTGTTCAAGAATCGGTGCCATCTTAATGCAGGGGATGCATTTGTCGGCGCCGACATCGACCAGTTTTGGCAGTTCTGCTGCCGCCAGGGTCGAAGTTGCCACCAGCACCAGCAACAACGTTAAAAGTTTGATTTTCATGCGACACCTCCGAAAAGTTTTTCGATTTCAGCCGGGCTTGGCACCTTGCCGCTGACCAGAACCTTGCCATCCACCGCCAGGCCCGGCGTGGTCATGATGCCGAAGGCCATGATGTCGTTGATCTGGGTGATCTTCTCCATTTCATATTCAAGCCCGAGTTTGTCGGCGGCCTGCTTGGTATTCTGCGCCAACTTCTGACATTTGGCACAACCGGTGCCGAGAATCTGAATCTTCTTCATGGTTTTTCTCCTTTTTGTTTGTGTAGGGGCACCCCTTGCGCCTGCCCAGGGCACCCGCAAGGGGTGCCCCTACGTGTGCGATCATTCCGTGTTCTAGGGGTAGGGGGTGCCCTGCCCTTTTAAAAAATTGCTCCGAAGATCAAGCCGCTGATGGTTGCCATAACCATCACCAGCAGCACGAAAACCAGGGTCTTTTTGTTGCCCATAACACTGCGAATCACCAGCATATTCGGCAAGCTGAGGGCAGGCCCGGCGAGCAGCAAGGCCAAAGCGGGGCCCTTGCCCATGCCGGCGCCGATCAGGCCTTGCAGGATCGGCACCTCGGTCAGGGTGGCAAAGTACATAAAGGCGCCGAAGACCGAGGCAAAGAGGTTGGCTCCGACCGAGTTGCCACCAACCAGCGAAGCCACCCAGCTCGAAGGAATTAACCCTTCGTGACCGGGTCGACCCAGCAGCACCCCGGCGATTAACACCCCAATCAGTAGCAGGGGCAGGATTTTCTTGGCAAAGTCCCAGCTCTCATTGAACCATTCGCCCATTTCGCCCTCGCGGGTGCTTTTAAGGTTGCTCAGGGTCGAGAGGCCGATGACGCCGAAAGTAAAGCTCAGCTCCGGGTGCTGCGGGGCGATAAACGCGGCCAGCACCGCCGACAGGGAAGCCAGTAGAATCCGCACCAGGCCCAGTTGAAACCAGGTCGCGAGCATTACACCTAAAGCGATGGAAAATGCGCTGGTGATAATCCACTTGGCGCTGTAAATTGCGTACCACAGACCGCTGGTTTCTTCGGTTTTTCCCCAGTTAGCAAACACCAAAATCCCGACCATACTCGCAAAATAGAGTGCCGTCTGCCACAGGGGCCGGCCAGCTTCGTCATCGCCCATAATCGGCGCGGCGGCAGCCTTGTCGGCCTCTTCGTGGCGGAAGAAAAAGTGCATCAACAAGCCGATGATAATGGCGAACAAAATGGCGCCGACGGCGCGCGCGATACCCATTTCAGGGCCCAGGATGCGCGCAGTCAGGACAATCGCCAGAATATTGATCGCCGGGCCGGAGTAAAGAAAAGCGCAAGCCGGTCCCAGGCCCGCACCCATGCGGTAAATGCCGGCGAACAGTGGCAGAATGGTGCAGGAACAGACCGCGAGAATCGTGCCTGAGACCGAAGCGACCCCATAAGCGAGAATCTTGTTGGCTGTGGGACCGAGATATTTCATCACCGCCGCCTGGCTGACGAAGACCGCCACCGCTCCCGCGATGAAGAAGGCCGGCACTAGGCAAAGCAGCACATGTTCTTGGGCGTACCACTTAACCAGATAGAGAGACTCTATAATCGCCGCCTGCACGCGCGGCGCCTCGACCGGCATAAAGAAACAGACGGCAAAGACAAAAATAATCCAGAATAAGGGTTTCCATTCGGTTTTCCAGTTCATGGTTTTTTCTTTCTTGGTCAAATAGCCAAACACTTAAACAAAAAAATCAGGCGCCCTCGCGGGTTAGACAATCAACATGATCTTGCGCCTGAGTTTCAAGCACCGATTCAACACAGCCGAAAAAGTTAAGAATGCAAGGCACACGCAAACGATAGAAAACCTGGTTGCCGCGTTTGTCATCCAGCACTATACCACCTTGCTTAAGCACGGAGAGATGTTTGGAGACCGTCGAGACATCGGCGCCGATCATTGCCGTCAGATCGCAAACGCACTGTTCACCCTTCTCCAACTCCTCAACAATAAACAACCGCGTCGGATGAGCGAGGGCCTTAAGCACGCGCGCGCGCGCTTCCAAATGATTTTTTCGGTTCACATTCATAGGGTATCGCCTTTCGTTATTTGGCAATATAGCCAAATAGGCAAATATATGTCAAGCCCTAATTTTTGTTCTAAGGAGCTAATTGAGAACGGCAAAAGATGTCAAAGGCAATCAGATTCTTAACCGAGGTGCCGACAAACACGGTCTTTCAGCGCGCCGCAGCACCTGGGTTTTCAAACTGGCCAGAACCATTGCCGATCTCGAAACGAAGCCGGGCTAGTTTTTTGCGCGCTCATATTGAACCGGCCAAAGGACTTCGTCCTTTAATATTGCTGCCGCCCGCAGTGGCCAGTGGGGATCGCGCAGGAGTTCCCGCGCCAGAAGAACCACATCTGCCTGTTTTGTGACGATGATCTGCTCGGCTTGCTCCGGCGCTGTTATCATCCCGACTGCGCCCGTTGCAATGTTTACCCTGTTCCGGATTTCCGCCGCCATCGGCACCTGAAACCCGGGGGCCAGGGGGATAATGGCATCCGGGATCAGCCCGCCGGTTGAACAGTCGATGAGGTCGATACCCATCTTTTTCAATTTGCGGCAAAGCGCGATGGATTGTTCCAGATCCCAACCACCATCGACCCAGTCTGTTGCTGATATGCGCACAAAAACGGGCAGCTCGGCGGGCCAGGCTTCGCGCACCAGCTGAGCAATCAGCAGCGGGAAGCGCAGGCGATTGTCCAGGCTGCCACCATAGTGATCTGTCCGCCGATTGCTGAGGGGCGAAAGGAATTGATGCAGCAGGTAACCATGAGCCATGTGCACTTCGACGACTTTGAAACCAGCGTTGAGGGCGCGTTTTGCGGCTGACGTGAAGGCATTGCAAATCTGTTCGAGGTCGGTTTCGGCCAGTTGGGTGGGGATCGGCGTTCCAGCAGAGAAGGCCAGGGCACTCGGAGCCAACGGTTGCCAGCCGCCCTCATCCGCGGTGACCCCTTTGCCGCCACGCCAGGGGGGAGCGGTCGATGCTTTGCGTCCGGCATGTCCAAGTTGAATGGCGGGTACGGCGCCCTGGGCGGCGATGAAATCTGCGCTTCGGGCAAAGGCTTCGGCCTGGTGATCGTTCCATAAGCCGCAATCGCCGGGGCTGATCCGTCCTTCCGGGGTCACGGCGGTTGCTTCCGCCATGACCAACCCGGCACCACCTACGGCTCGGCTGCCAAGATGGACAAGGTGCCAGTCGTTTGGAACACCGTCGATGCAGGAATATTGGCACATTGGCGAAACGAAAATCCGGTTACGGATTTTCAGGGAGCGTAGTTCAAGGGGGGAGAAGAGTTGACTCATATTGACCTTTCCTTGTTGTCAGGCCGCCAGATAAGGTTTTTTAATCTCTTCTTGTCTCTCATCAGCTCCGTAGTCGCAGAGCCCGAGCCCCCCATTCCACGGGTCGCATGAATCCCTCCCTGGAGCTTAGCTGTCGCCATCCGGGCGACAGCTACCCGTTCCATGGCGGCCCCGGGCTCAGCATGCTGAACAGTTACCTCTTCTTTTTAGCAGTTACTGCTTGCTGGCGCAAAACCGTATCTGACATTCAGGCTACCGGGCATTTAATACGACATCAGCACCGGCACAGTCATGGAGTCCAACAGGCAGCTTCCGACATCGCCAAGAAGCTGCTGGCCACGGCGGGTTTGGGCGAAGGCTCCCATAACCAGGAGATCGATCCCGTGATCGGCACAGCGACTCAGGAGTAGATCGCCGACGCTTAAATTGCCGGCATTAAGTTTTTCGCTGCTGACGGGCAGGCCATAACGTTTGAGATGCTCGCAGATATCGGCATTATGGTGGGTATAAACTTCGTCACCGCCGCGGCCCTGCACGCTGACAACACGCACTGATTCGGCGCGGCGTAACAAGGGCAGGGCATCATGCAGGGCGCGACTCGATTCAGGTCCGCCGCGCCAGGCGAGCATCACCCGTTTGCCGCAACTGTCAATCTGGCCGGTGTAGGGCACAATCAGAACCGGACGGCCCGAGCCTAGCACGGCTTTTGCGGGTAAGGATGCCGGGATGTTGTGGTTGTCGCCCTCGGGGTCGGTTTGACTGACGATCAGCAGATCATGATAGTGGGCGTGCAGATTCAGAGCATGGAGCAAATCAAGCCCGCTGCTAACGGTATCAACGCACAGCCAGGCGGCTTCGACCTTGGCCCTTGAGGTTAAGGCGCTAAAATTCTTTTGTGCGTCTTGCGCCAATTCTTGGGGCGTGCGCTTCGCTGGAGCACTATAAGGGCTTGAAATGACATAAATCCCGCTTAAACGTGCGCTCTGTTCCTGCGCCAGACGTATAGCCAAATCCAAGCGCGCCCGGCAGGTGGGGCGATGATCAATATGCACGAGAATATCTTTGAAATTCATAGGGTTTTCTCCCGTTGCTCTGCTCAATGCTTCTTGCCCAGATAGGCTTCCTGCACCTTTTCCGAGGCCAGCAGCTCAGCCGAGGTCCCGGAGAGGGCAATTTTGCCGACATCGAGCACATAACCGCGATCGGCGAGTTTGAGAGCCGCTTTGGCGTTTTGTTCGACCAGCAGCACAGTGACGCCGCTCTTGGCAATTTCACTAATTTGCTTGAAGATGGCCTTGACCAAAATGGGCGCAATCCCCAGCGAGGGTTCATCGAGAAGCAGCATTTCGGGCTTGCTCATCAGGGCCCGGCCGATGGCCAGCATCTGCTGTTCACCCCCCGAAAGGGTACCGGCCAGCTGTTTGCGGCGTTCCTTGAGTCGCGGGAAAAGCTGAAAAACCCAGTCGAGAATTTCGCGATCCATGCTTTTCTGAGAAAAGGCCCCGAGCATGAGGTTTTCTTCAACGGTCAGAACGCCGAAGACCCGCCGACCTTCGGGAGAATGACTGATACCCAGTCCGACAATTTTATGGGCTGGCAACTGGGTCAATTCGTGCTCTTTAAAGCGAATCGAGCCGGACTTAGCCTTAAGTAACTGACTGATAGTGCGCATGGTGGTGGTTTTTCCCGCTCCATTGGCACCGAGAATCGCCACAATTTCGCCCTTGTGCACATCCAGCGAAATGCCCTTGAGGGCGGCAATGCTACCGTACGAGACTTCCAGATCTTTTATTTCAAAGAGCACCTCATTCTTCATCGTCGTCATCCTCGCTTCCCAGATAGGCTTCGATGACCGCCGGGTTTTTTTGAATATCCGCCGGGGTGCCTTCGGCGATTTTCTTGCCGAAGTTGATCACCGTCAGGTAGTCGGTGACTTCCATCACCATGTCCATGTCATGCTCAATCAGCAACACCGTTATGCCTTGGTCGCGGATTTTGAAGATTGTTTGCAACAGCTCAGCGGTTTCCTTGTCGTTGAGACCCGCTGCCGGTTCATCGAGGATCAGTAGCGTGGGTTCAACCGCCATGGCCCGGGCCATTTCAACGCGGCGCTGAATGCCGTAGGGCAGACTGTTGGTCGGGGTTGCGGCGAACTCGCCCAGATTGAAAAAGTCGAGCTGAGCTTCAACTTTTTGCCAGTTTTTCAACTCGTCGCGCCGTGACGCCGGGGTATGCATGATTCCGTGCCACACTTTCTGGCTACTCTTGATGTGGCGGCCGCTCATGATGTTTTCGGCGACCGACATCTGCCCGAACAGCCGAATGGTCTGAAACGTGCGCACGATGCCGCGATCAACAATCTGGTAAGGCGTTAGTCCACGGATTTCTTCGCCACGCCAGTTGACCGAGCCCTCTTCCGATTTATAGATGCCGGTAATGCAGTTAAAAACCGTGGTTTTGCCTGCACCGTTGGGGCCGATAATGCCGTAAATCTGGCCATCTTTGACGCTGAAACTGAGATCGTCGACCGCCGTCAGGCCGCCAAAGCGCTTGGTCACCCCTTTCAGGATCAGTTCATTCGACGCCATCTTTGCCTCCCTTAAGCAGGAACTTGGGAATTTTACCAAAGGTTGCAGGCACGATACCGCGCGGACGCAGGATCATGGCCGCAATCATCGCAAAGCCGAAAATAAAATAGCGCCAGGTGGCAAATTCACGAAAAATCTCCGGCAGCACAAACATCACAAAGACCCCGATCAGGATACCCGGCACCGAAGAACCGCCCACCAGCACGATACTGAAGAAGAGCACCGACTGGATAAATTCAAAGGCTTCGGGGCTGACTGCGGCATACTGGGTGGCGAACACCGTACCGGCCAGCCCGGCGATTCCGGCGCCCAGACCGAAGGCGAAAATCTTGTAGATGCGCGTATTGATACCAATACTTTCGGCCGCCAGTTGATCTTCACGCAGGTAATGCAGCGCTCGACCCGTCTTGCTTTTTTCCAGGTTGCGCATCACCAGCAGGGTTAGCAGCAAAACCAGAAAGGCAAAGTAGTAGACCGCCAGCTGGCTGGTCAGGTTGACACTAAAGAAGCTCAGGGAGTCAAGGCCGAAAATGCCATTGGGCCCACCGGTGATGCCACCCAGGTTGTTTTGCAGCACCTGGACAAAAACAATGTTGAAGCCAATGGTCACCACCAGCAGATAATCGCCGCGTAAATGAACAATCGGCCCGGCCAACAGCACCCCGAAAATTGCCGGGATCAGAATTGCCAGGGGAATAGTGGCAATGATCGGCCAACCGAATTGATGGTTGAGAATGGCCGAAGTGTAAGCCCCCATGCCGAAGAAGAGGGCCTGTCCCATGTTGAACATACCGCTTTTGCCGAGGGTGATATCTTGTGACAGGGCCACTACGGTAAAAATTAAAAAAGTAATCGCTACCGCCTGCCAGCGCGAGTCCAACAGGTGTGGCAGCAGGGCCATGATGACAAAAAACAGGGGATAGCCGAATTTCTGCAGCGCTTTCATCAGACTTTCTCCGCAACCCGCTCACCAAGAATACCGGTGGGGCGAACAATAAGGATTAAGATCAGCAGGATAAAGGTGAAAGCATCGGCCCAGGTGCTGGAAACATAGCCGGCGATAAAGGCGTTGAACAGTCCAAGCAGCATCCCGCCGAGCATCGCCCCCGGAATATTGCCGATACCACCCAGAATCGCGGCGATAAAGGCATAAAGTCCGTATTGCCAGCCCATGTTAAAGGTAATGCCCCGGTAGTAAAGACCAATGAACAGGCCGCCGACCGCACCCAGGGAGGAGCCGATGATAAAGATCAGGGCGATAACGCTGTTGACGTTGATGCCCATCAGGCGGGCGGCGTCCTGATCAATGGATGAAGCGCGAATAGCGGCCCCCATGCGGGTTTTCTCAACAAACAGGTAAAGTGCAATCATCAGCACCAGAGAGAGCGCGAGAATGATGACCTGAATCAGGCTGATGACCACTCCGCCAAGATCCCAGTAGACCTGGGGCACCAGCTCGGGAAAGATCCGCATACGCGGCCCCCAGATGAGCATGATGCCGTTCTGGATCACGAGAGAAGCGCCCAAGGCTGAGACCACCGCTGAAAGGCGTGGGGCTTCACGCAGGGGGCGGTAGGCGAGACGTTCGAGCAGAATGCCAATACACGCCATGACCGCTGCCGTGAGCAGGAAGATGACAATGACCGCCCCCAGTGAGGTGGCTTGCCCCATCACCTGGGTGTAAATCGTGAGACCGACAAAGGCCGAGGCCGCTACCATATCGCCATGGGCAAAGTTGATCAGGCGCATCACCCCGTAAACCATGGTGTAACCCAGGGCCACCAGGGCAAACATGCTGCCGATGGTTAGACCGTTAGCGAGTTGTTGTAGAAAAATATCCATAGAACCTCTCCGGAGCTGGTGACTTGCAGCCTTTCAGGCGCCAGAGGAGGACGATTCTGTCCTCGCCTCGCGTCTGAGAGGCAGACGAGTAAAACCTGGTACGGAAAATTTGGGGTAAGCATTCACCATCCAGACCCGAGGCCGCCGTGAACGGGTATTTGCCGCCCGGATGGTGAGAGCTAAGCTCCAAGGTAGATTCATGTGGCCCATGGAATGGGGTCTCGGGCACTGGGTCTACCGAGCTGAAGAGTACAATTTTGGTAAAGAGGGGCGGGAGAAATGTCTGCCCCCGCCCCCTGGCTTTTCAAATGTTTTTATTCAACATATTCGTTAGAGTAGCTGCCGTCGGCCTCGATTTTCTTGACCACATAGGCGCCACCTTTGCGGTTACCATCTTTAGCAAAAGCAATCGAACCGGTGATGCCATCCAGCGGCTCTTTCATGTTCTGCAGATACGCGACGGCCTGCTTGGTATCGAAGTTCTTGTTCTGCTCCATCGCATGAATAATAGCGCGCATGCCGTCAATGTTCATCAGACCCCAGATAGAGGGTGGCATTTCGCCATATTTCTTCTGGTAGTCGGCGATGAAGGATTTGGCAATCGGGGTCGGCAGGGCGGCAGGCTCAGGGACATTAATGATAAAAGCACCCTGGGCGGCGGAACCGGCCAGCTTAACGAAGTCGGGATTGTCGTTGGCGTCGCCGCCGTAGAAGTCGGCCTTGATGCCAAGAGCCAGTTGCTGGGAACGCAGTTGACCGCCGTCGGAGTAGTAGCCGGCGAAGAAGATGGCATCCGGTTTTTTGCTTTTGATATTGGTCAGAACTGGAGTGAAGTTCTGCGAATCGGCCTTGATTTTGTCACGCGAAACCACATGACCACCCATTCTTTTGATGGCGGCTTCGGTTGCGTTGGCCAGGCCGTCAGCATAAGTCGAAAAGTCGGAAAGGACCACAATGCGCTGGTACTTCTTAACCGTGACCAGGTATTTGGCCGCAAACTCTGCTTCGGCACTGTTGGGGAAAGAATTCCGCAGGAAGGTCCAGTAGCCCTTTTCGGTCAGACCATCGGCGGTGCCGTCCGATGTTTGGAGCACGCCGGCGTTGAAATAGGTTTTCTGGGCCGCTTCGGCGGCGGTGGAGGTGTAGGAACCAATGACCATTTTAACGCCTTTATTGACCAGATCCTTGGCGCAGATAGCGGCGGCCATAGCGGTGCCCTGGTCGTCGCAGACAATCACTTCAATCTGGCGGCCCATCACACCACCTTTGGCGTTGATTTGTTCAGCAAGCAGGCGGACACCATTTTCAATCCCCTGCCCTTCATTGGCATAACTGCCGGTAATGGGAGCCTGTACCCCAACTTTAAGGGTTTCAGCGGCAAACGCGGGGAGCGTCATAATGGCCACCAGGGTGGCGATGAGGATGGTGCGGATACATCTGTTCATACTTCTCTCCTTGGTTGATTGTTGAAAACACTGTTTTGCCATGAAGATTCGCCCGCAAAGGGCCTGGTTTCGTCGGCCGTTACCGGCGAGACCCAGTGACGCAGATCATACCATAAAATTTAGAAACGTTTCATTCCCAGCATTTGACGCAGGGCGTGTTGGGCAATGGCGGGGTTTTCTTTGAGGCGACGCCGCGAGTAGGGCATCCAGGATGCACCAAAGGGCACATAAACCCGCAGTCGATGTCCCGCATCAACAATGATCTGACGCAGTTCTTCATCCACCCCGAGGAGCATTTGAAATTCATATTCGTCGGATTTCAGGCCCTGGCGTTCGATCAGCTCCATGGCTTCGAACACCAGTTTTTCGTCGTGGGTGGCAATGCCGACATAGGCTTTGTGGCGGAACATGCGCTTCAGGGCGCTGACAAAACTACGGTTAATGGTCACCGGGTCTTTCCAGGCGGCGGTGCGTGGCTCGTTGTAAATGCCCTTGCACAGGCGGAAGTGCATGGGGGCGTCACTTAAATTTTCAATATCGGCGCCGGTACGGCGCAAATAGGCTTGCACGACCAGCCCGACGTTTGCGGGAAATTCGGCGCGCAGATGACGATAAAGTTTGATCGTTGCGTCGGTGCAGCCAATATCTTCCATATCGATACGCACAAAATTCCCGAGTTCGGCCGCCTTGGCGACGATTTCACGAATATTGGCGGTGGCAAATTCTTCATCAAGTTCCAGTCCCATTTGTGTCGGCTTCAGAGACAAGTTGGCGTCGATCTTTTCGCGGTGGATGGTTTCGAGAATCTCCAGGCACTGCTGCTTGAAAAAAATTGCCTCGTCTTTGGTTTTAATGAATTCACCGAGAATATCAATTGTTGCCATCATCTTCCGCTGGTTAAGTTCGCGGGTGACACGCACGGCGTCGGACAGAGTTTCGCCCGCAATGTAGCCCCGCGCGAAAAAATGCACCAGCGGCCCCGGAATATGCATAATCGTTTTAGAAACCAGGAAATTAAAGATCGACATGGGAGCTCCCTCAGCGGCGCAGCTGGTTAAAACGCAAGAGGTGACTCTCCCGAGGAGTCACCCCTTGCGTTAGCGACAAGGGTTATTCTTCGGCCATAAACGGATAAACAAAATCTTCCGCGGCCTCAAAGGTTTCTTTGATGGTGCGCGGCGAAACCCAACGCAGCAGGTTGATGCGGGCCCCGGCCTTGTCGTTGGTGCCCGAAGCGCGGGCACCACCGAAGGGCTGCTGACCAACCACTGCGCCCGTCGGTTTATCGTTGATATAGAAGTTGCCGGCGGCATTTTCGAGTTTTGTCAGTGCCAGGCTGATGGCGCTGCGCTCGCGCGCAAAGACCGCCCCGGTTAACGCGTAGGGCGAGGTTTGATCGCAGAGGTCGAGAAGGGCGGCGAAATCTGCCTCCTTTTCGTCGGCATAAACATAAATTGTCATGACCGGCCCGAAAATTTCCTCTTCCAGGGTGCGGAAGTGGGGGTTGTCGGTCAGGATGACCGTAGGTTCAATAAAGTAGCCGACACTGTCGTCACAACCACCGCCAATAATGACTTGGGCGTCGCTGGCGGCGTTGGCATAATCGATAAATTTACGCACATTGTCGAAAGCGGCCTGGTCGATGACCGCATTGAAAAAATTGCCAAAATCGCTGGGCGGGCCCATTTTGATGCGCGCGATATCCTGTTCCAGCTCTTTGCGCAGCGCCGGCCACAGAGATTGGGGAATATAAGCACGTGAAGCTGCCGAGCATTTCTGCCCCTGGTATTCAAAGGCACCGCGCACGATCGCCGTCGACAGCTGCCGCAGGTTGGCCGATTTGTGGGCGACAATGAAATCTTTACCGCCGGTTTCACCGACGATGCGCGGGTAAGATTTGTAATTGGGGATGTTGTTGCCGATGGTCTGCCACATATTTTGAAAAACTTTGGTTGAGCCGGTGAAATGCACACCTCCCAGATCGCGGTGGGGCAGGCAAAGTCCGCCGATTTGTGCGCCGGAACCGGGCACGAAATTAATAACCCCGTCGGGCAGGCCCGCTTCTTTCAGAATCTGCATGAGCAAATAGGGGGTGTAAACGCAGCTTGAAGCGGGTTTAAGGAGAATGGTGTTCCCCATAATCGCCGGCGCGGTTGGCAAGTTGCCCGCAATGGCAGTGAAGTTAAAGGGAGCCACCGCCAGCACAAAGCCTTCGAGGGGGCGCTGTTGGAGGGCGTTCCAGACGCCCTTGGACGAAATGGGTGGTTGCTCGCGATAAATTTGCTCGGCATACCAGACATTGAAGCGCAGAAAATCAATGAGTTCGCAGGTCGCATCTATTTCGGCCTGCCACGCACTTTTGCTGGTTGACAGCATGCTGGCGGCATTCATTTTAAACCGATACTTGCCAGAGAGCAGCTCGGCGGCTTTGAGGAAAATTGCTGCGCGTTCTTCCCAGCGCAAGGCACCCCAGGCGGTTTTGGCTGCCATGGCGGCTTCAATGGCCTGGTTTATTTCGGCCTCGCCCGCCATGTGATATGTGGCGAGAACATGCTTGTGGTCGTGGGGCATGACCACCTGCCCGAGCTTGCCGGTGCGAACTTCCTGTCCACCGATCAGCAAGGGTATTTCGATCTTCTGCGCCGACATTTCCGCCAGGGCTTCCTTAAGCCTGGTGCGCTCGACGGTGCCCGGCGCGTAAGAAAGATTGGGTTCGTTAGTTGGAACAGGGACGGTGAAGACTGCGTTATTTAGAAGATTCATTAATGCTCCTCTTCGGCTGTTTTTACGGTTCTTGACCAGGGTTGGCCGTCGATCTCGTTGCTCTTTGATGAATCTGGAGTGTTGAAATGAGAGCAAAGAATAAGCCAAACTTCGTTCGGTTGAGCCTCTGTCCCTGGGATCGGCCCGCAGTGAGTGAAAAGTCTACCAGATTTCAGCGACTTAACAACCAGGGACAAATTTTTTTCTTGCCGCCGGCAGAGCAGGTCTTTGGTGTGGGAGGATGCCTCCTGGGCTCCTGGGCACTTCTTTATGCATAAACGCATAAAGAAACGACCCTAACACACGTCCAAGGTTTAATTCAGGGCATATTTTTTCAGCTTGCGCGCTACGGTTGATTGGTTCACCCCCAGATGGGCAGCAATTTGTGCTTGGCTGGTAAAACGTTCGCGCAATTTTGTCAAAAGCTGGCGTTCGGTCTGGTTTAATACGTCATTCAGCTTCTGGCCGGGCTGCCAGTAGGCTGGGGCGTCAGGCATTTTCCCCCCTTGCCGGCGCAAGGCGGCAGGCAAGTCAGATTTGCCAATCACCTCGGTCTCAGTCATCACCACCAGACGCTCACACAGATTCATCAATTCGCGGACGTTGCCGGGGTAATCGTAGGCCAGCAGGGCATCGAGGGCGGTGTTGCCGAGGCGACGTTCGACCTGAATTTTCTGGGCAAACAGGTGAATATAATGGCGCAGCAGGGGCAGCAAACAATCACGGCGCTCACGCAGGGGCGGAACCACCAAGGGGATCACATGCAAGCGGTAAAACAGATCAAGGCGAAAGTGTTCGTCCGTCACCATCTGTTCGAGGTTGCGGTGGGTTGCGGCCAACACCCGGACGTTGACCTTGATATTGGTGGTGCAGCCCAGGCGACAGATGCGGCCATCTTCGAGAAAACGCAGCAATTTCACCTGTGACACCATGGGCAGCTCGGCGACTTCGTCCAGAAACAGGGTGCCGCCATCGGCCAGCTCAAAATAGCCCGGCTTGGCGCTCTGGGCGCCCGTAAAGGCCCCTTTTTCGTAACCAAAGAGTTCCGACTCGATCAGGGTTTCCGGAATGGCTCCGCAGTTGATGCGAATCATCGGCCCGCCGGCACGTTTAGAATGACTATGAATCAGGTCGGCAATAACCCCCTTGCCAACGCCCGATTCCCCCAGAATCAACACGGTTGAGTCGGAGCCGCCAACCCGCACCGCTTGTTGTAAAACCTGCACCATGGCCGGGCTGCGCGCGATAATTTGGCGCTCTTCAAGCTTCAATTGCTGCATGGCAAGCATCTGTTCGCGAAATTGGCTGCTGCGGGTAGCCTCTTCCTCCAGATTACGTTGCAGCTGATCCAGTTCGGTCACATCGCGCACCGTGACGACCACCAACTCCAGTTCGCCCTGCTCATCGAACACCGGCGTGCCCGTTGACATGAGTTTGCGCCCGCGATGATTTTGCAGCACGCTCATTTGGCGACGGTTGCGGATGGCTTCCAGTGCCGCGCTCCGATCGACAAAGCCTTCATCGACCAGAGTAAAAATATTTTGCCCCAAAACATCGGCGGCGCAAATATCGTGCAGGCGTTCCGAGGCAGGGTTAACGCGAATCACTGTGCCATCGGCCCGACAGACGAATAAACCATCTGACGACGAGTTGATAATCGCATTCAGCTCACGATTTAAAGCCTCAATTTCCTGGCGACTGTTGCTTAAGCTCATAAATTCCTCCCATTATGCGATAATGCATTGAAATGCACTATTGCATAATGGGAGCCGCTAGACCAGTTTTTTCCCGCGCTCCTTGACAGAACGCCTTCACGTCCGTATAACTGACGGAACGTTCATTCCGGAAAGAGATTCCATGAAGCAAGTTCCACCCCAAAAAGCAGAAATTATCTTGCAGACAGCGCTGGAGCAGTTTGCCGAAAACGGTTTTCATAGCTCGCCGATCTCCCAGCTGGCAAGTCGCGCCGGCGTGGGCGTCGGGAGTATTTATCGTTATTTCAAAGATAAAGACGAGCTGATTCACGCTGTTTTCAAGCAGGTTGATGAGGAGCTTCAGCAGACCATCACGCACAATTTCGATTCCACGCTATCGGATCAGCAGCAGCATATTCAATTGGTGGTTAATCTCATCCATTATTTAAAAGAACGCCCCCATGAATTTAAATTTCTTGAACAATATTACAGCTCACCCTACGGCAGCGAAGAAAAGCACGCCAAGTTTCTGCACGCTGAGGTCAAGGAACCACCCAACCCTTTTGCCAACCTTTTTGCCAGCATCAGTCAAAAAAATCAGCAAAAGCTGCCGCTTCCGCTGTATTTGGCCATGACTTTCGGACCGGTGATTTTTTTGTTGCGCGATGCGCTGTCAGGCTATGTCGAGCTCGATGATGCGCTGATTGAGCAGACCGCCGCCGCCAGTTGGAGGGCTCTCGAAACATGAGCTCTACTGACCGGCGGAACCTTCTCCCCCGCCCTGCCTCTTCCGTAGAATCAATGCCATGAAAAGTCAAGGGTCGACCCCGTTACCAATCCTGGAGATCTTGTCGATGCGACCACAAAAACATTTATTGACAAACGTTTTGTCTATCTTGACCCTGCTGCTGGGCGGTCTGTTTCTTTACGGCTGCAACCAGCAGCAGCAACAGGCGCCCGCGCAGCGACCGCTACCGCAGGTTAGCTATGTCACCCTGGAGCCGGAAAAAATTTCACTTGCAACGACACTTCCCGGTCGCACGGCTGCCTTTAAGCTTGCCGAAATTCGGCCCCAGGTCAGCGGCCTCATTCAGAAGCGCCTGTTTACTGAAGGGTCTGAGGTTAAAGCGGGTCAGGTTCTTTACCAGATAAATCCGGAACCCTTTGCCGCGGCCCTGAACAGTGCCGAAGCCGCTCTGGCGCGGGCGCGGGCCAGTTTGCCGTCCCTTAAGGCCCGGGCCGCGCGGGCCAAAGAGCTGGTAGCGGTCAAGGCGGTCAGCCGGCAGAATTACGACGATGCCGCTGCGGCCCTGGTGCAGGCCGAAGCCGATATTCAGTTCTGGCAGGCCAGCCTGGAATCGGCCCGCATCAATCTGGAATATACCAAGGTGCAGGCTCCCATTTCAGGACGAATTGGCCGCTCAATGGTCACCGTTGGCGCAATTGTCAGCGCCTATCAACCCTTGCCCCTGGCCAGGATTCAGCAGTTGGATCCTCTCTATGTTGATGTTGCCCAATCGACCAGCGATCTGCTGAGTCTCAAGCGCCGCCTGGAAGATGGCCGCCTGGTCAAAAGCGAAAATCATAATAAAGTCACCCTTATTCAAGAAGATGGTACCGCCGATCCCCACGAAGGGGTGCTGCAATTCAGCGACATCAGTGTTGATCCAACCACCGGCTCGGTGACCCTGCGCGCCCTCTTTCCTAATCCCGATGCCGCATTGCTGCCGGGCATGTATGTTCAGGCCCGCATTCAGGAAGGGGTGAATGAACAGGCGCTACTGGTACCGCAGCAGGGGGTCGCCCGGGATCCGAAAGGCAAACCTTATGCCCTGGTGCTCGACGCGGAAAACACGGCAGTTTATCGTCCTTTGATCCTGGATCGCGCCATAGGTCATCGCTGGCTGGTAGCCGAGGGCCTGGCCGCTGGTGATCGGGTGATTGTTGAAGGGCTGACCATGCTGCGCCCCGGAACCAAAGTGCAAGCCAGCCCCTTTGTGCCTGAACAAAAATCGACCGACGCGGCCCAAGCATCCGCAACTGCCAACTAACGGAGACCAGGGATGTTATCGAAATTTTTTCTCGATCGCCCGGTCTTTGCCTGGGTTATTGCGATTATCATTATGACCGCAGGCGGGCTGGCGATTTACAATCTGCCAATTGCCCAGTATCCGCCGATTGCTCCACCGTCCATCGCCATCGACGCCTTCTTTCCAGGCGCCTCGGGCGAAACGGTGGAAAACACCGTCACCCAGATTATTGAACAGAAGATGACCGGCTTGGATGACATGCTCTACCTTTCCGGCACCAGCTCTTCGTCGGGCGTATCGCGGATTGATTTAACTTTTAAACCGGGAACCGATCCCGATGTCGCCTGGTCAAAAGTGCAGAACAAACTGCAACTGGCCATGGCCAGCCTGCCGGATGTGGTGCAGCGCTCGGGGGTTTCGGTGAGCAAATCGACCCGGAATTTCCTGATTATTGTCGGCCTGGTCTCGGAAGATGGCAGCATGGACGGCAACGATCTGCGGGATTACGCCCAGTCGAACCTGGAAAAGATTCTGTCACGGGTGCCGGGGGTGGGTGAGGTTACGACCTTCGGCTCACAATACGCCATGCGTATCTGGTTGAACCCCGACAAGCTCGTAAGCTACGGGCTGACGGTCGAAGACGTTGTGCTGGCCTTGCGCAACTACAATGTCGAAGTTTCTGCCGGCCAGTTTGGTGGGGCTCCCGCCGAACCCGGACAACGCATGAATGCGGCGATTATTGTCCAGCATCTGTTGCAGACACCGGCAGAATTTGCCGCTATCCCTATCCATATCAAGCCCGATGGTGCGGTGATTCGAATCGGTGATATCGGTCGCACGGAACTGGGGACTGAACGTTATGATGTGGTGGCAAACTTCAATGGCAAGCCCGCCTCGGCTTTGGCGATTCGTCAGTCTGCCGGGGCCAATGCTCTGGATACTGCGAGCGCCGTCAGGGCCAAGCTGGCGGAGATGAGCGAGTTTTTCCCCGCGGGGATGAAAGTCATCTACCCCTACGACACCACCCCTTTTACCCGGGTTGCCATTGACGAAGTGGTAAAAACGCTGATTGAAGCCGTCTTGCTGGTTTTTGTGATTATGTACCTGTTTATGGGAACATTCCGGGCCACCCTTATTCCCATGATTGCGGTACCGGTGGTGTTGTTGGGCACCTTCGGCATTCTGGGGTTATTTGGTTTTTCCATCAATATGTTAACCATGTTTGCCATGGTGCTCGCCATCGGTCTGTTGGTCGACGATGCGATTGTCGTGGTGGAAAACGTCGAACGTATTATGTCGGAAGAAGGACTTTCGCCCCGGGAAGCCACGGCGAAATCTATGACGGAAATCACCAGCGCCCTCATTGGTATCGGACTGGTTTTGTCGGCGGTCTTTGCGCCCATGGCATTTTTCCCGGGCTCCACCGGGGTTATCTACCGGCAGTTTTCAGTGACGGTGATTTCTTCCATGCTGCTGTCGGTGGTGGTGGCCCTGATTTTGACCCCCGTGCTTTGCGCCGGTTTTCTGCGCCCAGTGGCCAAAGGCCACGAGCCTTCCGATGGTGCTGTCTGGTTTTTACGTCCCTTTTTTCGCTGGTTTGATCGCATTTTTTTCAAGGCACGTGATCAGTATGTGCGTCTGGTTGGCCGGGTTCTGGTCAAAAAATTCCGTTATCTGGTGCTTTTCGCTTTAATTATGGTCGCCATGGTCTACCTGTTACAGCGCATGCCGACATCTTATCTGCCCAATGAAGATCAAGGCATCCTCTTCGTTCAAGCCATGCTCCCTTCGGGATCAACCCTTGAGCAGACCGAGGCCGTGCTGACCAAAGTTCGGCAGCACTTTGAACAAAACGAAAAAGAAGCCGTTGATTCTATGCTGTCGGTGGCAGGTTTCAGCTTCTCGGGGCAGGGACAAAATATGGCTCTGGGCTTCGTTAGACTTAAAGACTGGGATCAGCGCCAGCGCCCGGACTTGAAGGTCGGGGCCGTTGCCGAACGAGCCATGCGCGCCTTTTCTCAGATGAAAGAAGGGCTGGTCTTCGCTTTTCCGCCACCGGCGGTTATCGAGCTGGGACAAGCCTCGGGTTTCGATTTGCAACTGCAAGACCGCGGTGGTCTGGGACACGCCCAATTGATGGCAGCACGCAATCAGCTGCTGGGGATGGCGGCGCAGGATCCTCGCCTGGTTAAGGTGCGCCCCAATGGCATGCAGGATGTCCCCGAATACCGGGTTGACGTCGACTGGAACAAGGCCGGCGCCCTGGGAATCCCCATTACCTCTATTCACAACACCATAGGTGCCGCTTTTGGCGGTGCTTATGTCAATGATTTTATCCAGGCGGGGCGGGTTAAACGGGTTTACGTGCAGGCCGATGCGCCTTATCGCATGCTGCCGCAAGATATTAACAAACTTTATGTGCGCAACAACCAGGGGAAAATGGTGCCCTTCTCTTCCTTTGCCACCGGGCGTTGGACAACCGGATCGCCAAAACTCGAACGCTTTAACGCCTTTCCCTCCATTAACTTTTGGGGCGAACCCGCACCGGGATATAGTTCCGGCGATGCCATGCAGGCCATGGAAGAGCTGATTGCCAAGCTGCCCCAGGGGATAGGTTTTGACTGGACCGGGCTTTCGTATCAGGAACGCATGGCGGGGTCACAGGCCCCCCTGCTCTATGCCTTTTCGGTGTTTGTTATTTTCCTCTGCCTGGCAGCCCTTTATGAAAGCTGGCCGATTCCCATCGCCATTATGATCTGTCTGCCCCTTGGGGTTGTCGGCGGAGCTCTAGCCGCGAGTTTTTCGGGAATGCCCAACGATGTTTATTTCCAAATTGGCCTGCTCACCACCTTGGGTTTGACCACTAAGAATGCTATCCTCATTGTCCAGTTTGCCAGGGCGCGCGTCGATGAAGGCGTGGGCCTGATTGAGGCAACGCTCGAAGCAGCTCGACTGAGGTTGCGCCCGATCATTATGACCTCGCTGGCCTTTGGTTTCGGCATTTTACCCCTGGTCCTGGCCAGCGGAGCCGGGTCGGGGGCGCAACGCGCTATCGGCACTGGCGTACTGGGCGGCACAATCACGGCAACCTTTCTGGTGACCCTGTTTGCGCCCCTCTTTTATGTCCTTATCTCCAAAGCTCTGGGCAAAAACAAAAAACCGATGACGCTGAAGTACAACGATGAAAAACATCCGGGAGAAACCCCATGACGAGACCCCTTGCAAGTCTCCTGCTAACCGCCGGGCTGGTTCTGGGCGGCTGTACCCTGGCCCCCGAATATCTTCAGCCGCAGCCACCCATTGAGACCACCTGGCCTCAGGCCGACACGGTAGCGACCGTCGAGCCTCAAGCCCCTCTGGCAGCAGAATTGAACTGGCAAAATTTTTTCGCTGACACCAAGCTGCGCCAGGTGGTGGCCCTGGCTTTGGAATCCAACCGTGACCTGCGCCTGGCGAGCTTGAATGTCGAACGCGCCCGTGGTCTTTACGGCATTCAAGGTTCCGAATTGTACCCAACCCTGGATGCGACGGGAGCTTACAGCAAACAACGCCTGGCCCAAAGCGCCAGTTTCGGTGGTTCCCAGGTGATGGAATCTTACGCGGTTAATTTTGGCGTCAGCGCCTGGGAAATTGACTTTTTCGGTCGCATCCGCAGCCTTAAAGCCCAGGCCCTGGAGGCCTTTTTCGCCAGTGAAGAAGCGCGCCGTGGGGGGCAAATTTCGCTCATTGCCGAAGTGGCCAGAACCTACCTGACCTTAGCCGCCGACCAGGAAAATCTTCAACTGGCCCAGGCGACCCTGGCAACCCGTCAGCAATCCTACGCCATGATTCAAAAAAGTTTCGACATCGGCTACGCCACCGAACTCGATTTACGTCAGGCACAGATTCCCCTTGAAGCCGCCCGTCTGGATCTGGCGCGCTTTACCCAATTGGTGGCGCAGGACAAAAACGCCCTGACCCTCCTCGCCGGTGGCAAGGTTGCTGAACAGCTGTTACCCGCAAATCTTGCTGGCGTTGCCGCCCCCGCCGAAATTTCGGCGGGCCTGCCCTCGGAGGTTCTGTTGCAGCGCCCGGATATCCTCGCGGCCGAACATCAACTTAAAGGAGCCTACGCCTTTCTGGGGGCGGCGCGCGCCGCCTTCTTCCCGCGTATTTCTCTGACCGGCCTCTTGGGTTCCGCCAGTGGCGAACTGTCGGGCCTTTTCGGCGCGGGCAGTCAAACCTGGTTGTTTTCTCCCAGTCTCACCCTGCCGATTTTTGACGCCCGCACCTGGGCCGCTCATCGGGTCAGCCAAACCGACCGTGATATTGCCCTGGCCCAGTACGAAAAAACTATTCAGACCGCTTTTCGCGAAGTCGCCGACGCCCTGGCGGTTAAAAACACGATTGATCAGCAGCTCCTGGCCCAGCAGGGCCTGGTGACCGCAACAGCTGAAGCCGAACGCCTGGCCAAGCTGCGCTATGAGCATGGCCTGGACAATTATCTCGGGGTTCTTGATGCCGCGCGCGCACTCTTTACGGCCAAACAAGGCCTGGTTGCACTGCGCCTGGCCAAGCTAACGAATCAGGTGCACCTGTTTGCGGTTCTGGGGGGCGGTGCAGCCCTGCCACAGGTTGCAACTGCGATCGAATAACAACGAAAGGGGTTAAGATTTGTCCTATCGGGTAGCTATCAACGGTTATGGGCGCATTGGCCAGGCGCTGCTGCGCGCCATTTATACCCGCCCTGGCCGACACAATTTACAGGTGGTGGCAATTAATGAACTGGCCGATCTGGAAACCCTGGTCTATTTGACCCGCTACGACACCACCCATGGCCGTTTTCCCGTGGCGGTTGAAGCCGTGGGCGATAGGCTGATGATCGATAAAAACCCCATCAGAATTTTGAGTCAGACCGATCCTGGTCGGCTTCCCTGGGAAGAGCTGAAGATCGATTTGCTGCTGGAATGTACCGGCAGCTATACCGATAGGGCAACCGCCACCAAGCACTTGGACAGCGGTGCGCGCCGCCTGTTGTTTTCGCAGCCAGGGGCAGACGACATTGATGCGACGGTGGTCTTCGGCTACAACCACCAGAGTCTGCGCTCCGAACACCGTATCGTTTCCAGCGCCTCCTGCACCACCAACTGCGTTGTCCCAATATTGGCCTTGCTCGATCGCCATTGCGGAATCAAAAATGGTTTGACCACCACCATCCATTCGGCGATGAACGATCAGCCCGTGATTGATCGCTACCATCACCCTAATCTGCGCTTGTCGCGCAGCGCGATGCAGTCGCTGGTGCCGGTGGAAACGGCCCTGCATCAGGGAATTACCAAATTCCTGCCTCAGTTGCACGGCAAGATCGAAAGTCTGCATTTGCGCGTGCCGACCATCAACGTTTCCCTGATGGATCTATCGATTAACCTCTATCAGCCGACAACGGTGTCCACCGTGAACGCGATTTTTCAAGAGGCGGCCAACGGCGACCTGCAGGGGTTGCTGGGCTATACAGAAGAACCCCACGCCTCCGTCGATTTCAACACCGATTCACGTTCGGCGATTGTCGATGGCACGCAAACCCGGGTCAGTGATGGCACTTTGCTGAAAATGATGGTCTGGTTCGATAACGAATGGAGTTACGCCTGCCGCATGCTGGATGTGGCTGAATACTGGTTGGGATGTGGGGTCTGAACCGTCGCCCGCTAGCCTACCTTTTTTGCCACTCTTTCAATCTTCGGTGGGCTTTTTCAAGATCTTCGGCTTCTTCCGGGAAACTCACGGGCAGGGTCAGAGCTTTTTCGAGTTGGGCGATGGCTTGGGCGTGTTTACCTTGCTGAGCGTAAACTTTGGCGAGATTATAGCGGTGGGCAATGCGATCGTGCAGGGCAATGGCGCGTAACAGAGACTTTTCCGCCGCCTCCATGCTGGCTTTAGGTAAACCACCATAGACAATTTTAGCCAGGGTGCGGGCCAAAAAACCCAGACGCGAAATTTTGTAATGCCAGCGGCTGAGAATCAACCAGGAAATGTCATCTTCAGGGTCAAGAGCCAAGGCTTTTTCAATATTTTCTTTCACCAACCGCGACCGCGTGATTTGGCTGCGCGTATCGGCATTTTTGACCCCAGCTCCCAAAGCAACCGCCAGCCATTTGTAACCTTCGTCATTTTCCGGGTCGCGCTCAATGGCGGCGCGGGCAGAGGCTTCGGCCTGCTGAAAATGTTCCTGCCGCTGTTCCCCCTTAAGCTTTCGCGCCAGCTCATAGTGGCCCTGGGCCATGCGCCACAGGATTTCAACCCGGGCTCCGTACTGATTTTGCAGGCGCGCCAGCCCTTGCAGGGCCTGCCGAACCTGATCTGTGGCCATTTGAGTATCGATCTCGACAAAGAGTTGTTCGTCGGCAAGTAAATCCACCGCAGAGCAGTTAACCGTCGGCACAAGGCTGGCAGCCAGAAGCAGCAACACCCCCAGAAATAGAGCTATCCGGCGTTTAAAGTTGACGGTTACCACAGGTCTTCCCATGCGTATGATTCCTTCGTTTTGGGCGGCGAGGAAAATAACCCGCAAGCGACGAAAGATGAGGTGGTTAAGGGGCGGGTGTCTAAAACTGTGCCCGTTATACCACGACAAGCCCCGGCGCGAGAACCCAAGACACCACAGGTTTATTGTTTTCACCCGCAGCATCAACCAGGAGGGCTAAGCCAAAAGTGCCCCTGCAAGGCAGTGATCATCATGCCTTGCTGACACGAAAAATCCCTGCGCCATCTTACGAAATCCTCTGGGTTACAGGGTCCGAGAAATATCAGAGGCATAAGAGCCGCTCCCACATAATGCGTCCGTTCGATCGCGAATTATTGCGGTCTTGCGTCGTCGAGAAAGTTCTCGGTGTTCACTGATCCGAAAAAGCTGTTCAAGAAATCCGGTTGACCAGCCCCGGCGCCCTATGTTACATAGCCGAACCTGGTGCAAGAGTCGGAACCACAACTCCCGCCAGCTCACCCGGGATCGTTTCTGATCGAGCCAGCAGAAATTAACCACCTGTTATTAACGTTTGAGACCTGTCGATGAGCCAGCCTCGCTTCCAGGCACATTTCGGCGGCCCTGATCGACCGCTGGCATTACGTCAACTACTGACCCGGCGCTTGGCCGCAGTGCCAGCCGGGGGACAGGTCGCGTGGGTTACCTATTACTTCCGTGACCGACCGCTGGCGCGCGACCTCCTGGCTGCAGCGAGTCGCGGGGTTGATGTGCGGCTTGTACTCGAAGGCCGACCGCGCATCGCGCAGGCCAACGCTGCGGTCATCGCCCTGCTGTCCGCGACCGGCGGTCTTGGTGACGGCTTGCGCACCATCGCTATGCGCGGCATCCCAGCACCATTCGGGTTAGCTTGGAAGCCTCAAGTCCACGAAAAAATCTACTGTTTTTCGGCCCCAGTACCGGTGGCGCTGATGGGCTCGTTTAACCCCTCCGGCGACTGCCCTGAAGAGTCTCCAAATGCCCTTGCCCGCATCGGGGACCATCATATTGCCCATAACCTTCTGGTTGAGATAAACGATCCAGACATCGTCGCGTGTCTTGCCGCACATGTCCGCGACCTGCACCAGAATGGGCCCTGGCTATTTTGGCGGCATGCCCCCGGCAGTCTGCGCGATGCAGATTTTGGTGATACCCAGCTGCATTTCTGGCCGCGTCGCGGCCCGCATCCCATTGAATGCTTGTTTAAGTCCTACGGCAGCGGCAGCCGGATTCGCCTTGCCGCCTCTCACCTCCGCAACCCGGCTTTCGTCACCTGCCTGGCGCGATTAGCGGCCAAGGGTGCTCAGGTCGAGGTGTTGGCTGAACACACAGCCCGTCGGGTACCGCCTCGGGTAGAACGACGCTTGACCTCTGCCGGGGTGCGTATCGCACGACTTGGCGGTGCGGACAAGGTGCCGATGCACCTGAAGTTCGTGCTTGCAGAAACGGCCGATCACCACCATACTGCGTTCGGCAGTTTCAACTGGACCCTGCCGTCTTACCACTTGAATCACGAGGTCGGTATTATCACCCGTGATACTTCACTTTTTGAACAGCTTGATCGGCACTGGGAGTCTTTATGCCCCGTCGATTGGCACGACTGACGGTGGCTCGATTGATATGAATACGTCTCCGACATTGATCCTGCCGGTGGAAAGCCAGGTCCGCGAGTTGGACGCCAAACTTTTGCTATCCTGCTGCGCCGCCGAACGTGGCTACCCGGTCGTGATCGGGTCGCGCGCGTATGTGCATTTCGCAATCGCCGGCCTTCGGCGTGGCATCTACTGTGCCAAAAGCATGCGCAGCATGAGCGACCTGATGTTCCGCATCATCCGCGGCTTGGGGCACGACATCATTGCCTGGGAGGAAGAGGCTCTGGTTCACCCGCCAGCAGAGGTCTTTTACTCCCTGCGGTTGTCACCCGCAACCGTGCGGCAGGTTTCCCATCTGTTCGCCTGGGGCGAGGAGAACCGCGAGCTGCTGCAAAACTATCCGCACATGCCGCCGAACTTGCCCATGCATCTAACCGGGAACCCGCGCGGAGATATGCTGAGGCCCGAGCTGCGGTCGTTTTTCAACCCAGCGGTGCAGGAAATTCGCGACGAGTTCGGTGACTTCTTGCTGATTAACACCAACTTCACCGACGTCAATCCCTACCTGCCCACCCTCGGCCTGTTCGCACCCGCAAAGGATTCGTCGAAACCCCGTCAGCTTGGTCAAGCGGGTAAGGGAATGCCGCGGGACTTTGCGGCGGGGTTGGAAATCCACAAGCGATCCATTCTGAATGACTTCCTGACAATGATTCCGGTTTTGGAGCAGGCTCTGCCGGGGATCAACCTCGTTGTGCGACCCCACCCCAGCGAAGATCACTCCCTCTATCACGAGGTCGCTAAGCGCTGCGAAAGGGTTCACGTCAGTCACCAGGGCAACGTCTTACCCTGGCTGTTGGCCTGTAAGGCTCTGGTACATAACGGCTGCACCACGGCGGTGGAAAGCCACGCGCTCGGTGTGCCGGCGGTATCCTATCTCAATACTTTTGATCCCACCTATGACTATGATTTCCAGGGGCTACCGAACCGGCTTAGCCATGAATGCTTCACTATCGATGAGCTGATTGCGGCGCTGGGTGGCATCCTCGACGGCAGCGCGTCTGAGGAGGCTCCGTCTGAGCGTGACGTCTTGTTTGCACACTATGTCGCCGCACAGCAGGGCGCCTTGGCCTGCGAACGCATCCTCGATGTGCTGGACGCTGCCTACAGTGACGCCGGTGCCCTTCCGGCGGTACCTTTCACCCAACGGCTCTGTGCAAAGGCTCTGGCCCGCAGCAAGGCCGCGCTGACACAACTGAATATGCACCGGCCAGGCCCCAATCGCCGCGCCTATCATGATCACCGTTTTCCAAGATTGACGGTGTCCGATATCGAGGGTCGCATTGCCCGCCTTGCCGACGCCCTCGACCGTTTCCGCCGCCTGAGCGTTCGGCAGCGCAGCGAACATCTTTTCGATATCGTTGCCAAAGATTGATGGCGGCGTGCAAAGTCCGTCTTACGGCGTTGGAACCTCAATGCCCCTCTTAGGGTCTTCACCATAAGGCTCTGCCAGGTTTGGGGGTGAAGAGACCTCGACGACACGTCCGCCTTCAAGCAGGTAAACCTGATCGGCAGCTTCCACCAACGCGGGCCGATGGGAAATAGACAGGAGCGTGAGTTGCCCACGCAACTCGTGCATAGTGCGGCAAATGGCCCTTTCGCTTTCGGGATCCAGGGCACTGGTGGCCTCGTCGAGAATCAACAAGCGTGGACGGTGCGCCAGAGCGCGGGCTATGGCAATGCGCTGGCGCTGACCACCGGAAATCTTGGTGCCACGCTCGCCAACGGTGTTGTAAATTCCTTCAGGTAAGGCGTTGACAAAATCCCAGACCCCGGCAGCACGCAGCGCGTCTTCGACGTCGTGATCCGTCAGGCTGTCATCCCCGAGGGTAATGTTGGTGCGAATCGAGTCATGCAACAACATGATGTCCTGGGGAACATAACCGATCTGGCGCCGCCACGTCATCAGGTCGATATCCTCCAGTGACACCCCATCGAGCAACACCTTGCCCTGCTGGGGGCGCAGCAGGCCCGTCACCAAGTCCACCAGCGTGGTCTTCCCCGCACCGGAAGGCCCGACGATTGCGGTAAAGGTTCCAGCCAGAATATCCAACGAAAGCCCGGCAAGGATCGGAATTTCACCGTAGGAAAAATGGATATTTTCCAGGCGGAGCTGCGTTTCTAAGTGGAGATCGCGCGTGCCGGTGGACACTTCTTTTTCCGCTTCGGCGCCACAAATTTTTTCTTGAAGTGACCAATAAGCGCTTTCGCAACCTTGCATCTCTTGGTACTGGCGCTGCACCTTACTCAACTGCACCAACACGCGCACCAGCAAAAAAGTTAGCACCATGACGGTGGGAAGTTCGATTTTCCAGCTCACCAAAGACAGATAGAGACCAATAACCACGAGCAGGGTCAGAATCGGTTCCTGGACACCCTTGAGGGCGGCTTTAGAAAAAACTTGTTTGCGCAGGGCTTTGTTAAGTTTATGGGTATCGCTTTGCAACAAAGCATCGGCTAAATTTTCACGTCCCATCGCCTTGAGGGGTTTCACCGAATGGAGGCTGTCCGTCAATCGCGCCAACAGGGATTGCAATAACCGCGTCTGTTTGCTGCCGGCACGATTTGTCATCCGTACCAACCAGTTGAGCATCATCAACACCAGCAAAGCTGCCGCCAGAGCAGCGCATGTCGCTTGCCAGTTGATGGTCAGGGCCACCAGGCTGTAAACAATTGCCTGAATAAAAAAAGCCGCCGCGGTGGCACCAAAAAGGTAGGCATTTGACGCCCGCATGACTTCTGAGGCCGCGGCATTGGCCAAGCTGCCAACTCTCTGGTTTAAAAAATATTCCCAGCGGGCATTCAGCAAAGAACGCAACAGGGTCAGGCGCAGATCTGTGGCAACATGGGCAACCGTATAGCCGACCTTCTTGTTGGCCAGCAGCACCAGAGCGCTCTTCAACAGCACCCCGGTCATAATAATCACCAGCAGTGATTCGACGCTTGGCTGCACCCCCATGAACGCCAAAACATTGAGCATGGTTTCGCCGGAACGGGACCCGCTGGTCAAACCAGCCGCTGTGTTCGTATCGACAGCTATTTGCAAAAGTGGGAGTAGAGCCGTCAGTCCAACACCTTCAAAGATGCCTGCTGCCATCAGGGCAACTAACATCATCAGGGTTTGCCAAGGATAAGAACGAGCAAAATGAACCATCAAACGCATAAGAATCCGGCTAAGCCTTTCCGGGGGAATCAGGTGTCTAAAGCGCGCCCCTTATACCACGACAAAGCCTGGCGGGAAAACCCGGAGCAAATCAAATTTTCCCCCAGGCGGCTCTGTGCCCCCGTGAGACTCATGGTTCATCATCCGACGGAAATTTTGAAAAGGAGTCTCCAAATTGTAACTCTTCACCAGGGGGAAACACGAGGGGGCTAAAAAGACGGGTTAAATCACGCGCAAGTTGCACAGAGTCACAATGACCTTGAAAATCGGAACGTCATACTGAGCCGAAGAGAAGGCCGAGGAACTTAGCCCCGATTGAGGCTTTCGGCTTTCGCTCCGGCGCCGCGATTTTCTGGGCGCAACCAGCGCAGTGGGCTGATCTCCAGAAGTTTTTCACCGCAGATTTTCCGCTTCCAGTTATCAACCGGCCAGTTGGGCGCGTGTTGTGCTGAAGACTTCGGCGATTTTTTCGATCTGTGCGGGGGTATGGGCAGCACTCAGGCTGCAACGCAGCAAACAGCTGTTGCTGGGCGCGGCAGGCGGCAAAACAAGGTTGACATACACTCCGCTGTTGAGCATGACCTGCCAGAAGGCAAGGGATTCTTCCCGCGCACCCAGGCGCACGGCAATCACCGGACTGATCTCGGGGCCAAGCTTGAACCCCATTTGCTGCAAACGGGTGTAGAGTGAGGTCGCGTTTTCCCACACCTGCTTGCGCAGGGCGACACCATCGCGCAGCAAGGGCAAGGCCGCGCGGGTGGAGGCAATGGTCGCCGGTGAGGGCGAAGCGGTAAAAATATAAGGCCGACTCGCGTAAGGAATGAGATCCAGCCCCGGATGGTTGCCGACGCAGAAACCACCAATGCCACCTAAACTTTTACTGAAGGTGCCAACAATAAAATCCACATCGGCTTCGACCTTGGCGTCTTCGGCCATGCCGCGCCCTTTTTCGCCGAGAACACCCAGTGAATGGGCCTCATCAACCATCAGCATGCCACCATACTGGCGCTTAAGCGCGACTATGTCCTTGAGTGGCGCACGATCACCCAGCATACTGTAAATGCCTTCAACAATGATCAGGGTATTTTCCGTTCGTGCCCCCAGGCGCTTAAGCTTTTTTTCCATGTCGATGGCAGAGTTGTGCCGAAAACGAATAATGTCGGCGCCACTCATGCGGCAGCCATCGTAGATACTGGCATGACAGTCGGCATCGATGAGAATCGCATCCCCTGGGCCGGCCAAGGCGGTGATCATCCCGAGGTTGGCGAGAAAACCGGTTGAAAAAACAATTCCCTTGCGACAATCATAAAAGGTCGCTAATTCTTCTTCGAGCTTCAGGTGACCGGCGTAGGTGCCATTGGCCATGCGCGAACCGGTGGTGCCGGTTCCTTCGGCGTTAATCGACTGGCAGGCGGCGGCCATGCAGCCAGGATCGAAGGTTAAGCCCAGGTAGTTGTTAGTTCCCGCCAGCAAAACCGGCTGGCCACCAATCCGCGCTTCGGTGGGAGAGAGGATTTCCTCAATAACCACGTTAAAGGGATCAACGCCAAAGGCTTCCAGCCCTTGACGCGCCGCCGCAATATTGGCCAGTTTATCAAACAGTCCCATGATTCAGCCTCCGATTTCGCGCTGAATTTGCAAGACAAAATCTTTGACGGTGCGAATTTCAGCGAGAGTATTCAAAGGAAAGAAAATATCAAAGCGATCTTCGACCTCTTGAATCACTTCCATCACCAGTAAAGAATCGAGGCCCAGTCCATTAACCAGTTCAGTGTCTTCTTCAATCGTGACCGGATTCTTGATAAAGCGGCGGATCAGATCCTCGACGTCTGCGAGGATTTCCGCGTAATCAGGTACAGGCATTCAGGTTCTCCCAGGAATTTACGGATGGGGGGCGTCAATAAATCTGCAAAAAAGACCAAAGAATTTATGGTCAAAAAATTTAAAGAATGTCACAGATTCTTTCGAACAAAGTGGCGAGTCCGTGCTACCAAAAACCGCAATGACCGTTGCAGTAATGCCGCAGTTGGTGATTTTTTGCAACGCCTCAATTAAGGTTTTATCCAAACCATCAGCGGACAAAAAGACGGCATAAGCCTTCGGCTAAAACAACCTGGGGCTGCCACCCGGTGACACGACTAAACTCACGATGATCACACACCCAATCGGGATGACAGAGCTCTCTCACCTTGCCGGGAGTCAGCATGGGGCGATAACCACCGAGGCGCGCGAGTGCAAGGTTAAAGCCAGCCACCGCGCCAAGGAGGGACGCGGGAACCTTGATGCGGTGAACAGAGCGGCTGAAGACATCCCTTCCGATGTCCCGCAGGTCGTCCCAAGTGTACCCCTGGGGGGTCCCATCATCCAGAGTATAGCAACCACCGCAGTCCGTATCGCTTTGGAGCCAATTTTGGACAGCACCCGCCAGGTCTGAAATAAAAATCATGGAAAAGCGCCCCGCTTCGGCGCCAGGCGTAAAGAGCAAGCCACGCCGCAACCACTGGAGCAAGGGCAGCAATTCACGCTCACCGGGGCCATAAACGGCCGGCGGTCGCAAAATCGTCCAGCACAGATCTCCCGCTTCCTTTTGCAGCACCCGTTCGCCCTGATTTTTGCTTGCGGCATAGGCTGAAAGATGCGGTTCGCGCGCGGCAAGAGAGGAGAGGTGCAAAAAACGCCGGCAGGTACCCGTCCCTCTCGCTGCGCGAACGAGATTGGCAACGCCGTCAATATTGGTGGGGGCAAAATCCGCGAGATTTCGTCCGCGCACGGCTCCGGCACAGTGGACAAGGGCATCCGTTCCGGCAACCAAGCGTTGCAAGCTTTGCGAATCACCTAGATGGCCGGAGACCCAGGTCAAATGTGGATGATCGAAACAAGCTGAACGAGAAGCCGGACGTACCAGCGCCCTGACCGCCAGCTTGGCCTGGGTAAGTTGATGAATGATCGCCTTGCCGATGAAACCCGTGCCGCCGGTTACGCCAACACAATGAACCGGTCTTGTCTGCCTTGATTTCAAGGGAAAATCGGTAGGCATTGCCCCTTAACTACCGGTTTGCTGGAGGAGAAGGGGAAAGTTGGGAGCCTGGTGCTGACGCTCAAGAAAACTTTTGCGCGCCGCAGTACGCGAAAGCTTGCCGGACGAGGTCTGCGGTAAGGTGCGCGGTGGAACAAGCTCGACAAAACAATCAAAGCCAAACTCTTCACGCACCCGGCGGCGCAAACTGTCAATTAACAAGATGCGCTCCGTTTCGCCGGAATAGCGAAACTGCACCACCAATACGACCGTTTCTTCCCCCTCGACCCCGGGGACGGAAAAGGCGGCGGCATCACGCAAGCGAATGCCGGGTAGCTCCTCGGCCAATACTTCGAGATCCTGCGGCCAGATGTTGCGCCCGTTAATGATGATTAAATCTTTCTGCCGCCCGGTCACGACCACCTGACCGTCGACCAGATAGCCAAGATCGCCGGTATTGAGCCAGCCATCACAACTTAAGACTTCGGCGGTTGCCTGGGGATCGTTCAAATAACCACTCATCACGCTTGGGCCGCGCACGAACAAAACCCCGCAGTGTCGTTCGGGCAGCGCCCGTCCCTGGCCATCGCGAACTTCCAATTCATGGCCCGGCAGCACCCGGCCACAGAAAACCATGTCTTTAATGTTCGGGTCGGTGGAATCGCTGAGGGCTGAGACCGCCAGCGCCTTTTCAACCAAATCTTCACTCTTAATCCGGTCAAGTTCCAGCCCACGATTAAGGGGCGCGAAGCTGATCGCCAGGGAGCATTCGGCCATTCCGTAAGAGGCCACAAAGGCCTGGGAGCGGAACCCCGCCGCCGCAAAAACCTCGGCAAAGCCTTCGAGAACATCGGGACGGATGGGTTCGGCACCGGTGCCGGCAATGCGCCAGGAACTTAGGTCATATTGAGCGATATCGGCCGGACGCATCCGCCGGGCGCAGAGAGCATAGCCAAAGGTGGGGCTGTAAGAGATGGTACTGCGGTTACGTGAAATCAATGCCGGCCACAAGCGTGGACGCACGGCAAAATCACGCGTATTCAGATAGTCGACGGACAACTGGGAAACGAGGGGTGCCAGCAGAAAACCAACCAGTCCCATATCGTGGTAGAAGGGCAGCCACGAGGTACAACGATCGCCGGGGCGCACACACAAGCCGTGCTCAGTAATCCCGGCCAGATTGGCCATTACCGTTTGCTGGTTAATCACCACGCCGCGGGGGAAACGGGTGCTCCCCGAGGTATATTGCAGATAAGCCGTTTCTGTCGGGCCCAAGGGGCAGAGGATGGCGGCGGATTCCGGCAAACGATCAAAGTCATCCGGACAACCGACATGGGTGATTTGTAGCCTGCCTGCCGCTTCAGATAAAAAATCGAAAAAAGGCAGGGTTGCCATGGCGGCACTGGCACCGCAGGCCGCCAGAAGTCCACGCATTTTTTCGACTATGGCCTGATGTCCACCCAGGTGAAGCGCCGCCGGCAAGGGCACCGGAACCAGCCCGGCATACTGACAGGCGAAGAAAAAACGCACGAATTCAGCATCGGTTTCAGCAATTAACGCAAAGTGAGATCCGCGCGGCAAGCCCAGGCTAAGAAGTTTGCCCGCGAGAATCCGGGCTTGAGTGCGCAGCAAAGTATAAGAAAGAACGCACGCCAGTTCACCCCTGCCGGAATAAAAATTAAAACCGGTCTGGCCCGCGGCGGCATAATCAAGGGCTTCAGCTAAAGTTGAAAAATCACCCAGGCGCAGAGAGAGGGTGTTTTCGGTTGGTGTCGCATTCAGCTCATCCATAATTCAAATTCCATTGTAAAAGATATCAGCCCCAAATCGTCAGCAAATGCCTGCGCAGGGCATGCATAGTCGTGGTGTTTAACTCATTGCAAGAGGCCAGATCAGGCGGGCCGGGCCAGCCAGTATCTTGAAGCTCAACCCCCTCAAAAATCCGTTTCGCGCTATAGCGCGGGATGATGTGAAAATGCACATCGGGATCAACCATCATCAACATCAGGTAATTGATCTTGTCGTAATCGAAAGTTTTATGCAAAGAACGCTCCACTCTTTCGATCACTTGTTGCAATTCCACGAAAGCGTCCATGCTCAGATCTGAAAGCGCCTGCACCGGTTCCTTGCATACCAGCACCAGAGACCCCAGGGTTACCTGGGCCGGCCGCAGGAGCACAACCCAATGGAAAGTTTCTTCAATTAAACTTTCGGGATAACCGAATTTATCGAGGGTCGGGTTGGTCACAAAAACTCCGCAAAAAGGTTCAGAAGCAAACAGCCGCTGATTCTACAAAATAAAACCCTTGAAATCCAGCATAGAATTCTATCAATATACAATGCACTTCATCCTTGAAGGTTAGGGAACGTGTTTTACGTTCTCTGCATCAGGCTCCGCATCCCGACCCATTCTCAAGAAGTGACGACAAGCCATGACCTCACCGCGAGTAAAATCTCCCCAAACACTCCTGGAAACGCATGAGAGTTTGGCCCCAGTGGAAATTTTTCCGGCAGATAGCCGGCAGCATTTCCACCAATTTCTGCGCCTGCCCTGGTCAGTGTATCGTGACGATCCTGCCTGGATACCGCCGCTGTTTTTCGAACGAAAAATGCACTTTTCCACGCACAACCCTTATTACCAGCATGCCGAGGTACAAACCTGGATCGCCCGCCGCGGAAATCAAACCTTGGGTCGCATCAGTGCCCAAATTGATCAACTTCATCTGCAGCAATATGGCGACAGCACGGGTTTTTTCGGCTTCATTGAAGCCGAAAATGACGCTGAGGTTTTCGCGGCCCTCTTCAATAGGGCGGAAAACTGGCTGCGCAGCCGCGGGATGGCTAGAGTACGTGGCCCCTTCAATTTTTCCATCAACGAAGAATGCGGCCTGCTGGTCGAAGGTTTTGATAGCCCGCCAGCCATTATGATGGGTCACGCCCGTCCCTATTATGCGCAACAGATCAACGCCCAGGGGTATCAAGGCATCCAGGATCTTCTCGCCTATCAGATCGCGACCGATTTTACGGTGCCGGTTGAGTTGGATCGTCTGGCAGCACGTCTGGGCAAGCGGGTGAAGCTAAGACCGTTGAATTGGAAAAATTTTCAGCAGGATTTGGCGATCATTAAAGATATTTTCGAAGACGCCTGGGCGGAAAATTGGGGGTTTATTCCCTTTACCGATGAAGAATTTACCGAACTGGGGAAAAACCTCAAACTCCTAGTGCCGGGTGAGTTTGTCCGTATCGCCGAAGTTGACGGCGAACCGGCCGCGATGATGGTGGTTTTCCCCAACCTGAACGAGGCCATTCGTGACCTTAACGGCAGACTCTTGCCTTTCGGCTGGCTGAAACTGCTGTGGCGTCTCAAAATCAGCGGAATCAAAAGTGGTCGGGTTCCGTTGATGGGTGTCCGCCAACGCTATCAGGACAGCCGTCTGGGAGCCATATTGGCACTGATGATGATTACCGCACTTCAGCCCGAGGTGCGTAAGCGCGGGATGCGGCAAGCGGAAATGTCGTGGATCCTGGAAAGCAATACCGGTATGCGCAAGATCATCGAATCCATCGGCGGCTGGGCTTACAAACGCTATCGCATTTATGAGAAAACCCTCCGCCAGGAAGGATCGGCCCCATGGTGAAATCCGAAAAAAAAGGCAAGTTCGCGGCAATTATCCTCGCCGGTGATCGTGGCCCCAGTGACCCGGTCGCCAGTGCCGCCGGCGTCAGCTGCAAAGCGCTGGTGCCGGTTGGGGGCAAGCCCATGATTCTCAGAGTACTGGATGCCTTGGCGGCAGCACCCAGCGTCGATTCGTGCCTGGTTTGCGGTTCGACCACCCGCTTGCTTGAGCAGGAGCCTGAACTCGCCCGGCGGGTCGCCGCTGGAAACCTGCGCTGGCAAGAGAACGCTTCTTCACCCAGCCTGAGTGCCCGCGCCGCCCTCGACCTGATTTCAGCGGAGATCCCAGCCCTGCTGACCACTGCCGACCATGCTCTGCTGACGCCAGAGATGATTGAACATTTTGCCGCCGGAGCCCTGGCAGCCAAGGCAGATGTGGTTGCCGGGATCGCCCCCGCCGAACTGGTGACCAACGCCTTTCCTGAAGGCCGTCGCACCATTACGCGCCTGCGCGGGGCCAACTATTGCGGGTGCAATCTGTTTGCGTTTCTCACCCCTCAAGGTCGTCAGGCGGCGCTCTTCTGGCGTCGCGTCGAAGAGCAACGCAAGCACCCCCTCAAAATTGTCCGCACCCTGGGGGTAACTGCCGTGCTGCGTTATCTTTGCGGTCGTTTAACCCTGGAGCAGGGGCTGGCGAGGCTTTCGGCTGCCATGGGGGTTAATGCTGGCGCAGTGTGGATGACCCAGCCCGAAGCGGCGGTGGATGTGGATAAGTTGGAGGACTGGCAATTGGTGGAAAAAATTCTCACCGCACAATCTCAGGATAATCTTTCAAACTAATTGTGTCTCTCTTCAGCTCCGGAGTAACAAAAGCCCGAGATCACCATAAGAGGAATCTCGGGCTTTTTTGGAGTATTTCGCCAAAGAACCCCGAGCCGGCGCGCTAGGCAACCGCACCGGCTTGGGCAATGCCGCGTACAACGTCTTCGGCATGGGGCAGGTCTTCCGGGCAATCGACTTCACCCCAGAGCAACCCTTCAATACAGCAGGTCGCGACCGGATGCTGTTGGGCCAGTTCATCGATCACCGAAAGGTACCAGCGTTTCAGCCCGGCGGTATCGCGTAAAACGCGTTCAACCGTATTCCGGAACAGAGCGCAACCTTCGCCGCGAAACAACAGCATGCCAATAGATTCGGCATGAACCTGATCAAGGGGGAGATCTTTGCCAATCCGCAGCAGGCGCTCGCCCTCGAGAATCACTTTCATGTCGTCACTGTCGTAGCCGGGCTTGCGATCCGTTGTCACCGTCACCGGGCGCGCGGGTGAAGCCAGCAGCTTTGCCAGCACCGGCGCCTGAAACAGGGTATCGCCATTCAAAATGATGAAATCTTCGGTCATTTCCGCCCGTGCCACCCAGCAGGTACCAAGATTGTCGGATACCGCGTAAAAGGGATTAAAAATTGTCCGCACCTTGCCCGCGCCATAACGCTCAGCAAGCAATTTTTCAACCGTTTCGGCACCATAACCGAGCACCACACAGATATCCTCCACCCCGCAGCGATGCAGTTCATCAATCTGCCATTCGATCATCGACTGACCATGAATTTCAACGGCACACTTGGGTCGTTCCGCCGTCAGGGGCAGAAGCCGCTTGCCCTGACCAGCACTGAGAATAATTGCCTTCATCTGCTAAATTCCTTTCGTTATGCGCCAAGATCGTCTGATTCTTGCCGCCTTTTATCAAGGCATGATAGGATCACGCCCCATCAGCCTTGGGCATAGTTCAAACTGACAGAAAATAGAAAAGCCAGCGGGGCGGTGTCAACAAAAAAACTATTTTACAGCAACTTCGGCGTCGTTCCGACGGAATGAGTTCCCCGTGATTCTTGAGCGTCACATCCTTCGCGATATCCTGTCCCCCCAAATAGCCATCGGCCTGGTGCTGATGATCATCTTTGCGGGCTACAGTGCGACCCGCTTCCTTAACGATGCGGTCAATGGATTGCTGGCCGGGCAAGCGGTGGCCGCGCTGGTTTTTTTTAAAATTCTCATTGCCCTTGAAGTTTTACTGCCCGTCACGCTTTATCTAGCGATTGTCCTCGCCTTAAGCCAACTTCACGCTGACAACGAAATGACCGCCATGGAAGCCTGTGGTATCGGGCCGGGGCGGGTTATCAAATCGGTGTTTTTTCTCGCCCTGCCCCTCGCCCTGCTGGTCAGCGGCCTGTCTCTTTACGCCCGCCCTTGGGCTTACGCACAGATTTATGCCGCAGAAGCCGGGGCCAAAGAAGATTTCAACTTTGCCAAAGTTGAAGCGGGTCGTTTTTACGAACTGGGGGATAATCTGGTTTTTTTTACCGAGAAAATTGATTATGCACGCAAGCTGGCCCAGGGAGTTTACGTCTGGGAATTGGGTGAATACGGCCGGCGCGTCACCTTTGCCGAAACCGCGCAGCAGCTTGACGACGGCCAAGGAAACCCCGCATCAATTCTCTTTGAGCACGGAGAACACTACATTTTAGCAACAAGCAGCGAACGAGTGCGGCGGGTGTCCTTCGGCAAAAACTTGCTGCAGTTGACCTCCAAGGTTGCGCCCCGGCCCTACAACCGCAAAGCCGCCACCAGCGCCCACTTGGCCAGATCCACAAATGCGGAAGAAATTGCCGAATATCAGTGGCGCTTGACCACCGGCCCAACCACTATTTTACTGGCGTTGCTCGCGATCCCCTTAAGCCGCAGCGCTCCGCGCAGCAGTCGCTATAGCAAGGCGACTGTCGCCATTGTGATCTTCTTTCTTTACTACAATCTCAGCCTGATGGCGAAAACATGGGTCGAACGCCAGGTTTTATCACCCTTGCCGGGCATTTGGTGGGTCAACCTGTTGCTCGGGCCGCCAATTCTGGCCCTGGTTTTTCTCCCCGGGCTGAAAAGTCTCCGTAAAAAGAGCGGTGGTAGAAAAATTCAGGAGTTGAACCGGTGAAATTATTGCATCGCTATCTGGCACGCAGCTTCTTAAACAGCTGGCTCAGTGTCAATCTGGTTCTCGCCGGACTTTTCAGCTTTCTCGAACTGGCCCGTCAGTTTGATGATATTGGCACCGGCCGTTATCAGATGAGCGACGCCCTGCTTTACGTGGTCTTAACCCTGCCCGGTCGCATGCTCGACCTCGCCCCGCCCAGCGCCCTGCTCGGCAGCATTCTGGCTCTCGGCCTGATGGCCAAAAACCTCGAATTACTCGCTCTGCGCGCCAGCGGAATCTCGGTTCAGCAAATCGGCTGGATCGTTGCGCGTCCTGCAATTCTGGTGCTGCTGTTGTTACTTCTGGGCGCACAATTTGTGATTCCGGCCCTGGAGCAGACGGCCTGGATCCGGCGAGAAACCAAACTATCTGCATCGGGCACTTTTTTAGTCCG
>Ga0210015_1000393_pt1 | contig 46063 bp, 41 predicted proteins | sample CryGeymeta201522_FD_185471 | JGI IMG/M metagenome (GOLD analysis project Ga0210015, IMG submission 185471) | Groundwater microbial communities from Crystal Geyser aquifers in Utah, USA - Crystal Geyser metaG 2015-22 (SPAdes) (version 2) | ecosystem: Environmental > Aquatic > Deep subsurface >...
AGAGCACGCAGAGAACGCGGAGAAAAACATACTCTGGTTAAGAACATACAACAAGAGCAAAAATATATCACCGCAGAGCACGCGGAGAAAAACAAGCTTCGGCGAAGGCAAAGGCACTTCACCGCAGAGCACGCAGAGAACGCGGAGAAAAACATACTCTGGTTAAGAACATACAACAAGAGCAAAAATATATCACCGCAGAGATCGCAGAGAAAAGATGTAACTGGCTAAAACCAATTGCAAAGACACGCTCCACAGAAAGAGCGGAGGACACGGAGGAAATTGTTCCCCTCACCCTCGCCCTCTCCCACGCTGGGGCGAGGGAAAAACTCTTTGTGATTTCCGCGCTTCCCGTTGGGAGAGAGGAATGCAAGGAAGCGACTCTGGATTGTCCGATCCAGTCGGGCAATGACAGTTGGATCCCCCGGTCGCGCCGGAGGATGACAAAAAAAGAACCTGGGAATGATCAACGCCCCCTCTCCCTTGCTCTCTCCAATTCTGTGAAAAGGAAACAATGGACACAGGTAAAGAGCTTGGAATATATCAAAATTTATCCCTTGGTCAGGAGATTGGCCCTGACTCGTTTGCGAATTTGTCGGGCGATAGCCACTGCTTTTTCAGCCTCATCACGATCTATGGGTTCCCAATCACCGGGATAGCGAGCCTCAATGCTGTACCGGTTCAAAACCAGCACATCACTAATTTCTATATCAAGCGTAATCTTTCCCGCAACACGTTGCATTAATAAGCGCAGGTCATGTGTTTTTGGAAAATCGACAGATAAGGATACAAGAAGCGCTTTGAGATATTTTTCAGCGCATTGTTGAGCATGAAAACATACCGTATCAAATGGGCAGTCAACCTCAAGAGTCAAGGTATGTTCAGCGTTTCTGAAATCGTTTTCGGCTTTTTCAATCCACCGAGCGACTTCTTCTGAATTCTCAGGCCGTTCGCTCATAGAGCACTTCTCCCTCGCGCAGCGCCGGACGGATGATCGTTCCTATCTGGTCACGGTGCTTTTCGATTTCTTCAGGAGTCACAACGATCAGATCCACCGGGACTTCCACCCCGACAAGTGCAAGGTCCATTGCCGTTGCCTTGCTTCGACGTGACCCTTCAATCTGCATAACGACTAAGAGATCCACATCACTATCCGGTCCAGGCGACCCATGGGCATAGGACCCGAAAAGGATGATCTTTTCCGGATTAAAGCGCTCGACGATCCTCTTTATAATTTCGTTAAGGGCTTTTCGTTCGTATGGTTTCAACTTCATCCCGTTGCCCCCAATATTATGCTGATTTTTCGTTTGGTCAGCAACCAGAATAGAGCTCTGCTATTCAAAATAATGAAAGGTCTTGAACCCGCCGTTCTTGCAATACTCATCTTTTTTCGCTTCCTGGATATCTTCCCGGACCATCTCGGCAACCATATCGGAAAAACTGATCTTCGGCTTCCAGCCGAGTTTTTCTTTGGCTTTGGTGGGATCTCCCAGAAGACTCTCCACCTCTGTAGGCCTGAAGTAACTCGGGTCGACTTCGACCAAAACTTTGCCGCTCTTGGAATCAATACCCTTCTCATCCACTCCCTTACCTTCCCACCGGATCTCTATGTCAACCTCCTTGAAAGCCATCTCGACAAACTCTCGCACCGAATGCTGCTCGCCGCTGGCGATCACATAGTCATCCGGCTCGGGCTGCTGCAGGATCAGCCATTGGGCTTCTACGTAATCCTTGGCATGGCCCCAGTCCCTTCTGGCGTTGAGGTTCCCCAGGAAGATTCGATCTTGAAGACCGAGATGGATCCGGGACACGGCCCGGGTGATCTTACGCGTGACAAATGTTTCCCCGCGAATGGGTGATTCGTGGTTGAAGAGAATCCCGTTGCAGGCGTAGATACCGTAGGCCTCGCGGTAGTTGACACAGATCCAGTAGGCATAGACCTTGGCCGCCCCGTAAGGGCTCTGAGGATAAAAAGGCGTGGTTTCTGTTTGCGGAACTTCTCTCACCTTCCCGTACATCTCGCTGGTGGAGGCCTGGTAGAATCTGCATTTTTTCTCCAGATTCAGTATGCGCAAAGCCTCGAGCAGGCGAAGCGTTCCGAGGGCGTCGGCATTGGCCGTGTACTCAGCCGTTTCAAAGGAGACCTTGACATGGCTTTGTGCGGCAAGGTTGTAGATTTCATCCGGCTGGGTTTCCTGGACAATGCGGATCAGGTTGGTCGCATCCGTCATGTCGCCATAATGCAGATGGAATCGGCTCTCTTTCTCGTGCGGGTCCTTGTATAAGTGATCAATTCTATCCGTGTTGAACAGCGAGGCGCGGCGCTTGATCCCGTGAACGTTGTAACCCTTTTTCAACAGAAGCTCCGCCAGGTAGGCCCCGTCCTGGCCCGTGATGCCGGTAATAAGCGCTATCTTCATGGATCACTCCTTGTCTTCGCCTTCAAGAGCGACTCATCATTGCCTTAGAGAAATACGATATCGCAGACCCCACCATCAGGAAAATACCAAAGGCCACAATAAAAACAATCCAACCCGAAAAACTATGGTAAAAACCCTGTGCGTATTCAAGACTCCAATAATGAGCAATCATCCCCGTTGCGGCGATCCGTACCCAGTTCATAAACACGGCGATAGGAAACGAACTGAGAACAATGAGGGATCTCCGTAGAAATCCTTTCTGGCTGATGTAGGCATAAATCATGGCGAGCGTGAAGAGTGAGACCAGAGAGCTGATCCCACTGCAGGCCTCGGCCACTTGTAGTGTGGTTTCGGGCAAATAAATGATGTTCCCTTCACCGTGGACCGGGATGGAAAACAATTGTATGAACGCCACGCCGAATGTGGACGAAAGAAGTTGCAGCTTCCTGGATATGGCCGCGTAAAGGATTGTCGGGATAGGGACCATCATTAAAAGGAGAAATAACGGGAAGGAAAGCTTCTTGGTGAGCGCCGATCCGAAGTTCAACCAGACGACCGAAATAATCAAAAAAACAAAAGTTAGCTCGACGGCAAAGCGAGATTTGCCTCCCACGGCGACAATCCAGATGAGAGAACTGATCAGGAGCATAGGCAGACCGCCCCTGTATGAAGGCACTATTTCTGTCTCGGCCAGGGTCTTTCGCTTATCCCAGATGAGATAAGCAATAACAAAGGGGATCAGGGGGCTGTGGGTGTAGGTCGGGTTCTCGGTCCAGAATTCAACCACCTTCCCGGCGAAGGGCTGAAACAACCAGGCCAGTAGACCCAGGCAGGCCAGGCACAACAGGAGCGGGGACAGGGAATCATTCTTGGTAATGTTCGTTGCACCAGTCATATCTTCTGCACCTTTCACGTGTCTTTTCCGGGAAGCTCGCTCTGCAGGAACGGTATGGTTTTCTGGACAAAATCTCGTATCCTTTGTTCGGCCTGCTCCATGTTTTCGGACGGCCCCACCGCCGTGATGAACCGGACCAGGGCGCCGTCGGTCCTTCCTCGGACCACCGCATCCCAGAAAAGATAAAACCTTTCCATCCAGTCGTTCTGAATGATACGGCCCCTCTCCTGGTACCAGTAGATGACAATCTGCTTCTCCTCACCGCTGGCCAGACGAATCAGATTGATGTTCTGGGACGGCTCCTGCTGGCCGGCTTGCCCTCGGCCGGCCGGGGCCTGCCACCAGGGAACCGCTTCATGCGATAGTATTGCGTTCCCGCCTCCCGGCAGACACCCGACGGGGGTGTGAATCAACGGCATCTCGTTTTGAGAATTTACATACCCCACGTAGAGATGAACCGCGTAGCCCTTAGGGGAAAGATAAGTTCGGTTGAGGTAATCCGTCAGTTCGAGTTCGTCCAGGATTTCTTGATCTATGGGAGCATCCTCTGTTGACTTATACTCTCCGATGGTCCTTGGGAATGCCTGCCGGAGGTTGGTGGGCCCTGGAATGTATTCCCTTTTCTGAACAAACCCGCTGACAAGAATGAGAAGCCCCAGAATGGCCAGGCTGATCAGAAGGGAGGATGTCTTGGGCAGGTAACTCCGTTTCCCTATTGTGTCTGCGATGGGATGATCTCTAATGGTCTTGATTTCAGATCTTTCCGTATCTTGATTCATAAATACTCCTGAGAAAACTCTAAAAACGATTGCTCTTTAGTGTGCGATCCAATGAACATGAAAAAGCTCCTTAGCATTTCCCCCTCTCCTTTATCCTCTCCCACGCGGGGAGAGGAAATGACGGGTGAAATCCTCTCCCACTCCGGGAAGAGGGGAAGACTATTTGTGATTCCCGCTCTTCCCACCGGGGAGAGGGGAATGAATCCAAATCGGGCGGCTGGTTTCGATCATGCTCATTCTTCTCGTCCGTCCTCATTCAGTATATGTAAAAGATAGCGGCCGTAGTCGTTTTGGGAGAGTGGGAGGGCAAGGCGCTCAAGCTGGCCGGCGGTGATATAGCCCATCCGGTAGGCGATCTCTTCCAGGCAGGCGATCTTCAAACCCTGGCGGGCCTCAATGGTCTTGATGAAGTTGGACGCCTCTTGTAAGGATTCATGCGTGCCGGTATCGAGCCAGGCCGTGCCCCGCCCCAAAATCTCGACGCTCAATTCGCCCTTCTCGAGGTAGACCCGATTCAGGTCCGTGATCTCGAGTTCGCCCCGGCCGGAAGGCACTAAATGTTCTGCAATCTCCACGACGTGTTCATCATAGAAATAGATCCCCGTGACCGCGTAGTGGGAGGGCGGATCCTTGGGTTTCTCCTGAATACTGATCACTTTTCCGGATGGGTCGAATTTCACAACGCCGTAACGTTCGGGGTCGTTGACCCAGTAGGCGAAGACGGTCGCGCCCAGGATTTTTTGAGCGCACCGTTGCAGCTTCTCGCTCAACCCTTGCCCGTAAAAGATATTGTCACCCAGGATCAGACAGCTCGGCCCCCCCTCGACGAATTCCCGGCCGATCATAAAGGCCTCTGCAAGGCCTCTCGGTTCAGGCTGTTCCGCATAACGGAGGGTGAGCCCCCACTGTTCACCGGCGCCGAGCAGATGTTGGAAGTTCGGGAGGTCGTGCGGCGTGGAGATGATCAGGATCTCCCTCAACCCTGCAAGCATGAGCGTGGAGAGCGGATAATAGATCATCGGCTTGTCGTAGACCGGAAGGAGCTGTTTGCTCACGACCCGTGTAATGGGGTAAAGTCGCGTGCCGGCGCCTCCTGCAAGGATGATTCCTTTCATGGGTCAACCATCCTTTCCGAGATATTGATTCAGCATAATTTTAATGCGCCCCTTTACCGATCAGAACCGCGGGGATGGTCTTAAACAGAAGCTTCAGATCCAGCCAGAAGGACCAGTTGTCTATATATTGCAGGTCCAGTTTCATCCATTCCTCAAATCCGATATCATTCCGGCCGCTGACCTGCCAGATGCAGGTGATGCCGGGCCGCATGGAAAGGCGCCGCCGCTGCCAGCGCTGATACTCCAGCACTTCTTTGTAGATGGGCGGCCGAGGGCCGACCAGGGACATATCACCCTTAAGCACATTGAAAAGCTGGGGCAGCTCATCAATGCTGAACTTCCGGATGAACCACCCGACCGGTGTGACCCTCGGGTCATGGGCGATCTTGAATACCGGTCCGGTCATTTCATTTTGGTCCTTCAACTCGCCAAGATGTTTTTCGGCCCCCTGATACATGGAACGGAACTTGTACATTTTAAATCTCCGGCCGTTCAGGCCCATTCGCATCTGGTTGAAAAGCACAGGGCCGGGCGAGGTCCCCTTGATCAGCAGGGCCACGGTCAGAAGGAGCGGAGAGAAGAATAGAATCAGCAGAAGCGAGACCAGTACATCAAATAGATGTTTGAAGATGAGTTGGACCTCATGCATGGAGGTGGTTTCAAACGACAACAATTTGAAGCCGAAAAGGTCGTGAAAAACAGGCTTGGCAATCCGGGGGTTGAAGAGGTCAAAGCGGAGGTGCGCCCGAATCCCGGAGGTTTCACAGACCCGGATCACCTTCTCCACCAATTGGAACCAGCTCCGAGGCATGGCGATGATCACTTCGTCCACGACGTTTTCGTCCAGGATCCTGGGAAGATCGTCCACCGATCCTACCACCACGTGCCCCTCAATCTCCTCCCCTACCCGGATGGGATCCGGGTCCACGAATCCTGTGACACGCAGCCCCCATTCCGGGTGTTCTTTAATGGCGTCCACCACCTCGATGGCCCGGGGCCCGCTTCCGATGATCAGGACGTTGCGGAAGTTGAAGCCCATGCCCCGGATATGATGCATGACAAAGAAGGCCGCCCTTACCTTGACCGTGAGCATCGCCCCGGTCATCAGGAGAAAGATGACCGTGGTCAGCCGGCTGACATGGAGCTGCGGGAAAACATCGTGCATGAGGACCAGAATGATCATCATGGCAAGAAGGCCGGAGAGATACCCCCCCATCACCATGCCGAAGGTGCTTAACCGCGCCGACTTGTACGCTCCGAATTGACGGAAGAAGAAGAGGGAAAAGGGGAGAATGATGACCAGCATCCAAAGATCCTCGCCGGTGAATGCCCGCTCTTCAATCACGTAAAGCTTGCCTAAGATTTCAAAAGACCGGCCGATCAGGAACTCGTTCCGGATGAGATGGGCCAGCCAGAAGGCCATGAGCTCGATGGCGACGTCGAAGGTGATCGAAATATTGGTGATCAGTTTTGCGCGTTCTCTAAGCATGGATTATTTCCATTTCGGCCCGATCGGGAATCGCCCCCTGCACAATTTTATCCAAGAAGTAATTCATCCTCAGGGTCGTTGGTGTCCAGATAATTTTCCCGGAGAAGATAGAGAAATATCTCCTGCGCGGCGGCCATGGGGCTGAGTTCGGATGTATCGATTCGGATTTCCGGATTCTCCGGAGATTCGTAAGGGTCGCTGACGCCTGTGAATTCGGGAATCAGACCTTTCCTCGCCTTGGCATAAAGCCCCTTCCGGTCCCGCTCTTCGCAGACTTCAAGCGGCGTAGCCACATGGATCTCGATGAAGGCCCCGTACTGCTCGATGGTTTCCCTGACGAAACGACGCGTCGCCGTATAAGGGGCGATCGGGGCGCAGATGGCCACTCCGCCGTTCTTGGTGATCTCGCTTGCGACAAAGCCGATGCGCCGTATGTTGAGGTCGCGGTGTTCCCTGGAAAAACCCAGCTCGCTCGAAAGGTTGCGGCGCACGATGTCCCCATCCAGCAGTGTCACGGGCCTTCCGCCGGCCTCGATGAACTTGGCGTAGAGGATCTTTGCAAGGGTTGATTTCCCCGCGCCGGAAAGGCCGGTGAAGAAGAGGGTGAGCCCCTGTTTGTTCCGTTCCGGGAAAACCCTGCGAAGTTTCGCAATCACGTCAGGATAGGAGAACCAGTTCGGAATGTCATGGTTGTGTCCCAGATGTTCTCTCAGATCCCTGTCGGTAAATTTGAGCCCGTTTCTTCCTTCCCTCTCGACCTGCTCGATCGGCAGGAATTTCTTGAGGTCCGGAACGTACCGCATCTCCTGGATGGGAATCATCTGAATTCCCAATTCGTCCTGAAACCGGCCCAGCAGGTGCTGGGCTGAGTATAAGGAATAAAATCTTTGACTGCCGTCCCGTGCTCCGGGCGGTGATGCGTGCTCGGGGCCCACAATGATATGGGTACACCCGTAGTTCTTGCGGATCACGGCATTGAGAATCGCCTCCCGCGGTCCGGCCATGCGCACGGCCATGGGGAGCAGGGAAAGCATGGCGAGGTTCGGCGGATAGTGGCGGAGAATCGCCTCGTAACAATGCACTCGCGCAAAGTAATGCAGGTCGCCGGGCTTGGTCATACCCACGGCCGGATGCAGCAGGATATGCGCCTGGGCCTCCTTGGCCGCCTGGAGCGTGATCTCTCGGTGGATCCGATGCATGGGTTTGCTGGTATGAAAGGCCGTCACACGGCGCCATCCCAATTTGTCGAACTGCCGGCGCAGTTCCTCCGGGGTGCAGCGAAGCGTCTCAAAGTCGTAATGCAGCGGCAGTTGAATCCCCTCGATGGTTCCCCCGACGCAGGTCTGATGGACCTCTTCAAGAAGATAGCGGACGCCGGGATGCTCCCTGGAGGCGGCGCCGTAGACCTTTTCCGCTTCCTCCATTTTGTCCGGCCGGAAGATCTCCTCGATATTCAAGACGGCAAGCATGAACCCCTCCGGATCCCTCAATGCCAGATGATCTCCTATCGAGAGCTTTCCCGCGATAGGGTCCGGCACATCCAGGACGATCGGTATCGGCCACAAGATTCCATCCGGCAGCCGCAGGGTCCGGACAACGGATTCATAGACCTCTCGGGTCATGAATCCTTTGAGCGGGGAAAACCCGCCGTTCATAAGGAGTTCAAGATCACAGATCTGTCTCGGGCTCAAGGTATGGGATGGGAAATTCTTTGCCGCTTCGTTCAGGGCCTTTGCGCGGTCAGGATCGACAATCAGATTGACGAGTTTCGAACCATGGGGTTCGGTGAGATGGGTCATGGAAAATCCTTATTCACCGGTGAGCATCCTAACCCATTAAAGAAAGATCGGAGACGGCAATGAAATGCTCGTGCTTGATGATCTTTTTGTTGTATTCGATCGGAACCTTTTTCAGGTCCACCACATGCCCTCCCGCCGCCTCGACGATGGCATGTCCCGCGGCCGTGTCCCACTCCCAGGTCGGCCCCAGCCTCGGGTAGAGATCCGCGCTCCCCTCGGCCACGGCACAGAATTTCAAAGAACTCCCTCTGGCGATCCTCTCTCTGATATTCAGTTTTTCCAGATACCTCTGCAGTTCTTCGGATGGATGAGACCGGCTTTGAACAACGACCAGGCCATCGCCGTCCGGGTTGCGGACGTGTATCCTCACGGATTCATCGCCTCCGTTCTTTTTCCAGGCCCCTTCCTTCCTGGACGCATAGTAGAGAAGATGCTGAACGGGAACATAGATGACGCCGGCCGCCGGACGGTTATTTTCGATCAGGGCGATATTGACGGTAAATTCACCATTGCGTTTGATGAATTCCTTGGTGCCGTCCAGGGGATCGACCAGCCAGAAACGATCCCACGTCTTTCTCTCAACGAACGGAATATCCTTGCCTTCTTCTGAAAGGACGGGGATATCGGGGTAGAGTCTGAGGAGCTCTTCGGATATGATTCTGTGGGAAACCCTGTCCGCTTCGGTCAGCGGAGACTGATCCTCCTTAAACTCAACATCAAACGTCTTCGCATATATATTAAGTATGGAGTCTCCGGCCTGAACGGCTATATCACATACGGAGTTTATATGAATATCCATATTCCCTTTTCTCTAGGGTTATGCCCGGTTACGATAAAGATTATGGTCCACAACGCCCGCCATCTTTGTCTCATCGAGATGCCCGCCCAGGAAACGATTGATCTTTCCGGAAACGGTCAGAGGATCATGAATGACGTCACGATGGTTGAGGTAGAGAGCCTCGAACCTCTCGTCCGATTCCAACATGGCCTGAACTTCCCGAAGGTGTTTTTCATAACTCCGGATCATTTTCCCATCATCCTTCGGGTCAAACGGTACGCCGCGGTGTTCGAGCATCTTGTTTTGAGAAGCCATGACTTCTTTGAGATCTCGGTTCAAAAACACGACTTTATAGGCGTGGCCGGAAGGAAGATCTTTCAGAAGATAGGAAATCACCTTGACGGTCTTGCCCCGCAGGTCCCCAACCCAGGTCTTGTCCTTTCCCTTGGCCAATTCCTTGACTCTTTCCAGTTCATAATACCCTTTGGGGTTGTCGGTATCCGCCGTCCGCTCCCCGTCGGAAGCGATCGGAAGGCCGCCGGCCTCCAGCATCTTCATCAGCATGGAGGTGCCGGATCTGGGCAGACCCGAAACCACGATCACGGGCCGGCCGTATCTTATCCTTCTGACAAAATTCCTGAATTTCATGGGCCGCCACTCTCCATGCTGATCATTTTTCTTCCGGTAATTTTTCCGAAGTTTTCCCAAATTTCCGGCGAGGCAGCAGACCAGGCGGATACATGTCAAACATAAGGTTCCAATATGCCCATGACCTGGGATCAAAAACTCCGGTCGGGGGATTTTTTAATACATCCAGAAAGTCGTCATCTGAAAAATACTTTCTTGCTGCCGCTATATCCTTTATCGTGCCGTAAACCATGACCTGAGCAAGAAAACGTTTTGGATCTTTTATTGCCTCTGCCGGAGATTTCCACCATATCAAACGGACGGCAATATCTTCCAGTGTTTTCATCGGTCTTATTTCTTTCCTCAGGTTCCAACAGGAGTCAATCCGCCCGGCAAGAAAGATATTTCAGGAATCTTCTTGATATCTACCTTTCGGACTTCTGAGATCAAAAACGATTGAATAGGGTCTGATAATGTGGACAGGTCTCCGTCACCAAAATAGCTCAATGCCTTCAAACTCAAAAAAGGATTAAAAGGCTCACCATATACGGCCTTTGCCGCCGACAAAACTGCCGGCAGATCTAAACCTGCTTTTAGAATGGCTGCAATATCCTGATAATCCTTGGCCTCTGCCCGGTCCTGTACGACCTTGATCTTGGTTGCGGCAGCATCCAGTAAGGATGCAACAAAAAAACCCGGCCCTTTAACTCTGTCCGGATCGGCCACACGGCGCATGTTCAAGCCGCCAAAGAAAGAGGCCTTAACAAATCCTCCGCGATCTACCAGGCAAACTAAAGTATCTGTCTTGGATTGGATTCGCTCCGCTCTCTTGAGAAATGGGATCTGTCGTTCCAATTCATCCGGTGTGAATCCCCGTTTAGAAAAGAAATCAAAGTCAACAGAAATTCTATGGCCCAATCGGAGCGCCAAAGCTGTTCCACCATATAGAACAAAATCGTCCGGCATATCTTTCATCTCGGGCCATATTGCCTGCTGCGCCTCTGTAAGTATCTCAGGATGCGGTTTGAGTCTGGTCATCTGATTCCACTCTTATTTCTTTCCCGGCACAGCTTCGCCCTCTCGGTTACAGGGGATGATTCACCCCCACCCTAAAAGGAAGGCAATATCAAATGTTTCTCTGCTGAAATGGCTGGTACACCATCTCAGAAAGAGAAGAAATCTTTTATACCGGTTCGACCTCATCCATGGAGATCTCGGCCGAAACGGACTGCTGCAGCATATCCACGGATATAATCAGCCGGTGGCGTCCCCGTCTCTCCACCAGGATCCCCTCAATCCCCTGAAGGGGTCCGGCCTTGACCCTGACCCGGCTCCCTTCCTTGATATAGGGGTGCCCGCTGATCAGCCGGTCGCTCTCCACCATCTTATGCACCGCATCAATCTGGCTTTCAGGGATGGCGTAGAGTTCCGTGGATGTCTTGCCGATGATGCGGACCACTCCTTTGACCTTCAATACCTCAAGGATCCGTTCCCTTTCAAGCGCAATCCTCACAAAAAGGTAACCGGGAAAGAGCGGAAGTAGAATGAGCTTCTTCCGGTCCCTTCTCCGGCTCAAGGTTTCGTAGAGCGGAAGAAATACCTCCACGCTCTTCCCTTTGAGTTCGATCTCGACCTTTTTCTCGTGGCGTGAACGGATATGCACGGCATACCAGTTCTTCACGATGATCTTTTGAGATTCGTCCTCGGTATTTTTTTTGGTTTCGATCAGTATTCCGGTGTCAGCCATACCAACCTTTTCACGTAAGAACCGTCCTTATTAAACAGCACGCTCATTCCCCGGCCCCCGATCGCTGTCGAGGGCATGCTTGACCGGTCTACGATTCATAGAGGGAATCCAGGAAAATCTTCTGGATCGTCCGGTCGAGCCGGACGATGACCCAAGGAGAGATGGCCCCCATTCAGACCAGTTTCTCCAATTCGCTATCCACAAAACCCCTGATTTCATCCAGCCTCTTTTGGGTCTTTGCCTCAAACCTCATAACCAGGACCGGCTGGGTGTTGGATGCCCGGATCAACCCCCATGCGCCGTCGCCGAAAAGAATCCTCACGCCGTCCACGTCTATGATTTCATAATCTCGTGCAAATCGTTCCCTGGCCTTGTCCACAATGCCGAACTTTTTCTCTTCGGAACATTCCTTCCGGATCTCAGGCGTGGAGAAGGTCACCGGCAGGTCGGAGAGAAGTTCCGAAATCCTTTTCCCGCTCTTCTTCAGGATCTCGATGAACCGGCAGCTCGCATAGATGGCATCGTCGTATCCGAAATAGCGGTCCGCAAAAAAGATATGCCCGCTCATCTCGCCGCCGAGGGCCGCATGGGTCTCCTTCATCTTCTGCTTGATCAGGGAGTGGCCGGCCTTCCACATGACGGCATGGCCTCCGTTCTTTCGAATATCGTCATACATGACCTGAGAGCACTTGACCTCGGAGACGAACGTGGCGCCGGGTTTCTCCTTTAAAATTTCTCTTGAGAAGAGGACCATCAACTGGTCTCCCCAGATGATCTTACCCTGGTCGTCTATCACGCCGATCCGGTCCGCATCACCGTCATAGGCAATCCCGGCATCGGCCTTATCCTTTAATACCCTCTGGATCAGAGATTTTAAATTCTCAGGAACCGTGGGGTCCGGGTGATGGTTCGGGAACCTCCCGTCCACCTCGCAGAATAGAGGGGTAACACGGCATCCCAGACCGGCCAGGAGCTCGGGCGCGACGGTTCCGGCCATGCCGTTCCCGGCATCCAGCGCCACATGGACCGAAGGGAGTTGTGCCAGTCCTTCAAATAGTTTCCTTACATAATGAATATATTCCGGTATGATCGCCGTTCCCGAACACGTGCCCTGGCCGCTCTCGAATCTGCCGGAAGCGATCACGTCATAGATCTCCCGGATCTGTTCTCCGTGCAGGGTATCCTTGCCCACACAGACCTTGAAGCCGTTGTAGTCCGGAGGATTATGGCTGCCGGTCACCATCAAGCCTCCATCCACATCAAGATGAAATAATGAAAAATATAGAAGCGGCGTAGGGCAGGCCCCGATGTCCACGACGTGGATCCCCGTGGAAACCACGCCCTGGATCAGGGCGGAGGCCAGATCCCCTGAGCTTAAACGCCCGTCCCTTCCGACCGATATCTTGCGAAGGCCCTTCTTCACAGCAAGGGTCCCGTAGGCCTGTCCGATCCTGCGGGCGACCTCCGGGTCCAGGTCCTGTCCGATGATTCCACGGATATCGTAGGCCCGGAAGATTCCTGGAGAGACTGGATGGTTCTTCATCGGCTCTTGCCTCCTGGTCTTTTCTGATGATCCTTGAAATATGCCACGGTTTTTTCCAACCCCTCTTTCAGGGAAACACCGGGCCTCCAGCCGAGAATCCTCTCGGCTTTGCCCGCGTTCAGGGAATTCCTGCGCAGATCCCCCGGACGGGCCGGCCCATAAAGGGGTTTGTTGCCGAAGCCCGTGACCGCTGCGATCAGGTCATAGAGCTGATTGACATCGGTCTCGATTCCGGTCCCGATGTTGAAACAATCACACTCCCCTTTCTCTATGGCAAGGTAATTGGCCCGGGCCACATCCCCGGCATATACATAGTCCCGGATATAACGTCCGTCTCCATTAATCGTCGGCGTGCGCCCCTCGAGCATGGCCTGAACGAAGATCGCCACGACCCCGGCTTCACCGAGAGGGTCCTGCCTCGGCCCGTAGACATTGGAGTACCGAAGCACCGTGTAGTTAAGACCGTGCTCCGCCTTGTAATAGGGAAGATAGTATTCCATGCAGATCTTGGTCACCCCGTAGGGGGACATGGCGGAAAAAGGAAGGCCCTCCGTAGCCGGAAGATGTTCCGTGGCGCCGTAAACGGTCCCGCCTGAGGAAGAAAAGATGACCTTCTTCACGCCGTACTTCACACAGTTCTGCAAAAGATTCACAGACCCCACCACATTGATCATGGCGTCATGCACGGGATTTCTGACCGAGTCGGCCACGCTGATCTGAGCGGCCAGGTGGTGCACCAGATCCGGCTTCTCCTTTTTGAAGACCTCGCTCAGCTTTGGAGAGCAGATATCCACCTTGTAAAACCGGGCGGCAGGATTCACGTTTTCCTTCTTACCCGAGGAGAGATCATCCACCACGACGACTTCCAGTCCGTGCTCCGCCATCACATCGGCCGCATGCGACCCGATGAATCCGGCTCCTCCTGTAATCAGCGTCTTTGACATCATTCATTCCTTTCCGTATTCCTGGTCATCCTCTCCCGATGCATGAATAGATGAACCCGAGTTTCCTCATATATTGGGGATCGTAGATATTCCTTAGATCCACGACAACAGGCGAACGAAGCAGCGCCTTGATCTTCTCCATATCGAGCATGCGGAACTGGTTCCATTCGGTGATGAAGATCAAGGCATCCGAGCCCTGTGCCGCGTCGTAGGCATTCTCACAGTACTCCACGTTCTTCAGCATCTTCTTCGCCCCTTCCATGGACTCGGGATCAAAGACCTTGACCCCCGCCCCCTTTTTCTGAAGCCCCTCGATGATAACCAGGGAAGGCGCGTCCCTCATGTCGTCCGTATTGGGCTTGAAGGCCAGTCCCAGAATCCCTATCGTCTTCCCCTTAAGTTCGCCCACCGCCGACTCGATCCTGGCGACCATCCTTTGCTTTTGTTCTTCATTGACTTCAATGGCCGACCGGACGATCTTCAGATCCATGGAATTCCGCTCTGCAAGCTGCACCAGGGCCTGCGTATCCTTGGGAAAGCACGACCCTCCGAAACCCGGGCCCGGATGAAGGAATTTGGATCCGATCCTTCCGTCCAGCCCCATGCCTTTGGCCACGTGGTGGACGTCGGCCCCCACCTTCTCGCAAAGGGCGGCGATTTCATTGATGAAGGAGACCTTGGCCGCCAGGAAGGCGTTGGAGGCATACTTGATCATCTCGGCGCTCTCCACGGAGGTAAAGACCATGGGTGTCTCGATCAGGAACAGGGGCCTGTAGAGATCCCGCATGATGGCCTGCGCCTGGTCACTCGACGTCCCGATGACCACGCGGTTGGGACGCATGAAATCCTCGATGGCAGACCCTTCCCTTAAAAACTCGGGGTTCGAGACCACATCGAAGGTGCAGGGTTCGGCCTGGTGTTTCCGGATGATCCCCTCCACCCATTTTCCGGTCCCCACAGGGACCGTGCTCTTATCCACAATCACCTTGTACCCGTTCATGTACCGGCCGATGTCCTTGGCCACTTCCTCTACGTAGGAAAGGTTTGCCGAACCATCGCCGTGCCTCGGCGTCCCCACGGCAATAAAGATCACCAGAGATTTTTCCACGGCGGACTTCATATCTGTCGTGAAATTGAGTCTCCCTTCCCGGACGTTTTTTTTCACCATGTCTTCGAGACCCGGCTCATAGATAGGGATCTTCCCCTGATTGAGGGCATCGATCTTTGCCTTGTCTTTGTCCACACAGGTCACGTTCATTCCGAACTCGGAAAAACAGGTCCCGGAAACCAACCCGACGTATCCGGTTCCGATGATGGAAATATGCATAGCAACTCCTCTCAAGAGACAAGCTCAGTCTTGTTTTCAAGATACCACTCCACAAACCTGCTGATCCCCTCTTCAATCTTCACCTTGGGATCATAACCGAGCAGTTCCCTGGCCCGGGTGATATCCGCAAAGGTGACGGGGACATCGCCGGGTTGATCCGGCATATTCCGGATGACTGCATCCCTGCCGAGGTTCTTTTCAATCAATGCGATGAGATCTCTCAGTGTAATGACAGACTCCTCGCCGAGGTTGATCACGGCATATCCGAGGGGGCGGTCCAGAGCAAGAAGAATGCCGTCCGCCAGATCATCAATATATGTGTAATCCCTTTTCGAACTCCCATCCCCGTACATGGGAATCGGCTCTCCCCGGTCAATCATGCGCGTAAACTTGTGTATGGCCATCTCCGGTCTCTGCCGAGGCCCATAGACCGTAAAGGGGCGGATGCAGGTGATGTTGAGGCCGTAGAGATGATGATAGGTGTGGCATAGGAGTTCACAGGCCTTTTTGGTCGCCGCGTAGGGGGAGATGGGATGGTCTACCGGATCGTCCTCCGAAAATGGAACCTTTTCATTGACGCCGTAAACCGACGAAGAGGAAAGAAAGACCATGTTTCGCGGCTCGACGGACCTTACGAACTCCAGGATATTCATGGTCCCCTTGATGTTCACATCTTCATACAGCAGGGGATTCCGGATCGAAGGACGGACTCCGGCCCGTGCCGCTGAATGGACGACGGCATCAACCCGGTATTTCCGGGCCAGATCTTTCATCAGATCCGTGTCGCGGATATCCCCTTCCACAAGGACAAACCGGGGATGTCCGCTTACATCACGGATGTTCCGTCTCTTGAGGGACGGATCATAAAAATCATCAAAGGAATCGAGGCAAACCACACTGTCCCCTCGAACCACAAGGCGGTCCGCCAATGTTGAACCGATAAACCCTGCTCCACCCGTCACCAGGACATTCATACAAACCGCTGCTCCACCAGATCGCAAAGAATGTGAATGATCAGAATATGCCCCTCCTGGATTCTCGGGGTATCCTTGGAGGGGACCACAAGAGAGAGGTCGGTAATTTTTGAGATGTCACCGCCGCCGCCCCCGGTCAGTCCGAGAGTAAAACACCCGATCTCTCCGGCACGATTCAAAGCAAAAATCACATTTTTTGAACGCCCGCTGGTAGAGATCCCGATGACCACGTCCCCCCTCATGGCCAGGGCTTCAACCTGACGGACAAAAACCGAATCATACCCGTAATCGTTCCCTATGGCCGTCAGGATCGAGGTATCCGTGGTCAGAGCCACGGCAGGAAGCGCCTTTCGCTCATGCAGGAAACGGCCCACAAATTCCGCGGCCAGATGCTGGGCATCCGCGGCCGAGCCGCCGTTCCCCATGACCAGAACCTTGTTCCCTTTCTTCAAAGCTTGAAAGATCGTCTCTGCAGCCGTTTCAATCGTCTGCTTGATCTCTTGGTTCAGGCCCTGAACCATCTTCTCATGAGCGGCAAGGGCCTGGTCGATCCGATTCTTCACCACAAAACCTCACAGTCTGAAAATATGCTTCCCCCGGACCTTCCTGAGGGCGTTCCGGGTATCCACGATCAGGGATGCATGACGGGCCACTGCCTGATAGTCGATCCCGCTGTGATTCGTAACGATGACCACACAGTCGTAAGAACCGAGCTCTTTCTTGTTCAGCGGCGCCGATGGGATCGGCTTGGCGCCATCCAGAGAAATCCGGGGGATAAAGGGATCATGATACGAAACCCTGGCCCCCTTTTCCTTAAGGAGCTTCATGATATCCAGGGCCGGAGATTCCCTGATGTCATTGATATCTTTTTTATAGGCCATCCCCAGGAGAAGGATCCTGGATCCCTTCAGGCTCTTCTCTTGCTGATTCATGGCATCCATCACCTTGAATACCACGTGATGCGGCATCTTGCTGTTGACCTCGCCGGCCAGCTCGATGAACCTCGGCTCAAAACCGCTCTGTTTGGCCTTCCATGAGAGATAGAAGGGATCAATCGGGATACAATGGCCGCCCAGTCCCGGCCCCGGGTAGAACGGCATGAACCCGAAGGGCTTGGTCCCCGCGGCATCAATGACTTCCCAGACATCGATCTTCATCTTGTCGCACATCATAGCGAGTTCATTGACCAGACCGATGTTCACGTTCCGGAATGTATTCTCCAGAAGCTTCACCATCTCCGCCACGCGCGTGGAGGAGACCGGTACGACGGTATCAATGGCCTGTGCATAGAATAATACCGATAGCCGGGTGCATTTTGCAGTGACCCCTCCCACCACCTTGGGCGTATTCCTGGTGGCATACTTCTGATTGCCCGGGTCCACCCTCTCCGGGGAGAAAGAGAGGAAGAAGTCTTTCCCCACCTTGAGCCCCCCCTGCTCCAGCATGGGAAGGACCAGTTCTTCCGTGGTTCCGGGGTAGGTGGTGCTCTCCAGGATGATCAGTTGCCCAGGATGGAGGTATGCCGCGATCTTCTCCGTAGCATTCACGATAAAGGAGACATCCGGGTCCCGGGTCTTCCTCAGGGGCGTCGGCACACAGATGTTGACGGTATCCAAATCTTTGAGCGCCGAGAAATCCTCGGTCGCCGTCAAAAGCCCTTTCCCGACGATCTCCTTCAAGGTCTTCTGCGAAACGTCCGGAATATAGGATTTCCCCGCTTGGATGCAGCGGACCTTCTCTGCGTCCTTGTCGATCCCCACCACCGAATATCCGGCATGAGCAAATTCAACCGCAAGGGGAAGCCCGACGTATCCCAGACCGATAATGCCGGCCCGGATGGAGCGCTCCTTGATCTTACGTGTTAACTCTTTCTCCGGATTTTTGTCCTGTGCCATATTCCTCCTCTTCGTCTTTTAATGGGTTGGACTTCTTTTCATTATGGACATGAATCAGTAATTTCCTGATCTCCTGCTCCCGTTTGATCAGTTCGGCCTCCCGAATTTTCAATTTCTCCTGACGGGCCATCAGGGCCTGTTCACGTCTGTGGACCTCCTCTATCCGGCTGATCAGATCAACCCCCTTTTTTTCAAGGGTACGGTTATGGTCGATCACTCCCATCAAGGCCTTTTCTGAAAGGATCTGCTTATCCTCCAGGACCTTGATCCTTGCCTTCAGGATCTTAAACTCACTCTGCGCCGCATTCTCTGCTCTGGCACGGCTCTGCCTTTTCTGGATATCCTTCTCAGGATGGCGCAGGGTCCCCTCCTGGATCATATCGTTGATGACCTCTCGGATCATCTTCTCGTCCGGTTCCCGCTTATCCTCTACAAACCCGTACAGGAGCAGGGCATCACAGATGACATTGATGAGCCTGGGAATCCCCATGGAGTATTTATGTATGATATTGAGAACCGGTTCCGGAAATTCTATGGAAGGACCCCGGCTTGCAACCTTGATCCTGTGTCGGATATAGGCGGCCGTCTCCTCCATTTCCAGAGGAGGGATGTGGTAGTTGACCGTAATCCGCTGCCTGAACTGTTCCAGGTTGGGAAGCTGCAGGTGTTCACGCAGCTCGGACTGGCCGACAAGAATAATTTGCAGGAGTTTTGTCTTCTCTGTTTCCAGATTGGAGAGAAGGCGGATCTCTTCTAAAAGATCGGTGCTGAGATTCTGCGCCTCATCGATGATCAGGACCACCCGTTTCCCCTCCGTGAAGGTTTCGATCAGATGGTTGTTCAGGGTGTCGATCATCTCGGTTTTGCTCTTCCCGTGAAACTCCAGGGAGAGGTCCTGCAGGACCATCTCCAGAAGCTGGCGGGACGAAACCTTGGTATTGAAAAGCCGAGCGATTTTCACCTGATCGTCCAACTGGTTCAGGAAGGCCCGGATCAGCGTGGTCTTACCGGCCCCGATATCACCGGTGATGCAGACGAATCCGGAGGGGTCCTGGATCCCATACTCCAGATAGGCAAAGGCCCGTTTGTGCGCCTTGCTCCGGTAAAGAAACTCCGGATCCGGCGTCAGAGAAAAAGGCTTTTCACGAAACTGATAAAATTCCTTGTACATCAGAGGATCTTTCAAGGTCTTTCAAACCGGCGGCATACGTATGAAAACGATCCCTCGGCAATTCTTGCGCCGCCGCCTTCACGCCTCGTAATAATAGGTTTCCCCCGTATCCGAGTGATTGTTCATCACAATTCCCAGGATGTTCCGGCCCTGAAGAAGGGCCAGGGCCTCGGCCAGATCGCCCCTTTGTGTCCGGTCGGCCTGAACCACAAAGATGATCCCATCCATGGACTGGGAGAGGACCACCGGATCCGCCGTGGACAGAATCGGCGTGGTGTCGAAAATCACATAGCGGTCCTTATAACGGTCCTTGACCTCCCGGATGAAATTTTTCATCCGAGACGAATTAAAAATCTCCGTGGAGTTGGGAAGGGTCCCGCCCGCCGGCAGAAAGGTGAGTTTCTCCACACCGGTCCGTATCAGCAAATCCTCAAGCGGGACCTGATCCATCAGGTAATGAACCAGGCCCTTTTCCGGCTTCAGCCCCAGCATCTTGTGAATGGAAGGCCGCCTGAGGTCCGCATCCACCAGAAGGACATTCTTCTGAACCTCCTGGGCAATGGATACGGCCAGGTTGATGGCTGTGGTGGTCTTCCCTTCTCCGTCAGCAGCGCTGGTCACCATCAAACAGTTGTCTCCATTCCCTTCGGTTCTCTGAAGGATCTGCGTACGGAGCATCCGGTACTGTTCCGTGATATGGGAGCTCTTCCCGGCGAGGGTCACAATCCGGTTCTCTTCCATCATGTCCGGATTCACTTCCTTAAAAACGGTGTGCGTATACCTTGGAGCCGTCTCCTCCGGAGCTTCAGGAACCGCCTTGTTCTCTTTAACTCCGCTTCGTGCCTGCTTCGCCTTCTCCAGCGCCTCTTCGATTTTACTCATGTATCGAACCTCCTCGACAATCGACCCCTGAACCGGATCGATATTTTACTCAAATTATCTGGCCCCCTTGCCCATCAAAACGACCTTGAATGTATCCGCAATCACCCCCATGTCCAGCCAGAAGGACATATGCTTGATATAAAAAAGGTCGTATTGCAATTTCTCCTTGGCATCTTCCAGTGAAGCGCCGTATGAGTACCGAACCTGAGCCCACCCGGTGACCCCGGGTTTGACAGAATGCCGTTTGACATAGAAGGGGATTTTTTTGGCAAGCTGCTCCACGAAGAAGGGCCTTTCCGGCCGGGGGCCCACGATACTCATGTCGCCTTTCAATACATTGAATAGTTGCGGGATCTCATCTATCCGGGTTTTCCGGACGAAGCTCCCGATCCGGGTCATCCGGTCGTCCATGTCTTCCGCCCAGACCGGGCCGGTCTCTTTCTCCGCATCATCCTGCATGGAACGAAATTTATAGAGGACAAAAACCCTGCCGTTCTCTCCTACCCGCTCCTGTTTGAAAAATATGGGTCCCCGGCTTTCAAGCTTGATCAGGACTGCAATCATCATGATCAAGGGAAACAGAATCACCAATGAAAATACGGAAATAAACAGATCGATCAACCTCTTGAACAACTGGGCCAGTCTCGAATGCTCGAAACCCGAGGAGAAGATCAGCCAGCTCGGCCTTAATTTATCGATCAGGATCTTGCCGGTCGTCCGCTCATAGAATTCCACGCCTTCGTTGATCTGCACTCCTCGCATCTTGCATTGCAATAACGCCTCCATAGGAAGCCGCCCTCTCCTTTCATCCATAGAAACAATGATCTGGCTTATTTGATGATTCTGAACAACCGATGGGATGTCGTTATAATCTCCTATAACCGGGAACTTGACCGGGTTGCCGGCCTGCCGGCCGGGGTTCTTGTCAATGAGACCGACCACTTTGTATCCCAGGCCTCTATTCTCGACTATCTCCTCGGCCAGTGTGATGGCAAATGGATTGGCGCCGATGATCAGGATATGCTCCGTCATCCCGCTGGACCTGAGAAAAAGGCGGTAAAGAAGACGCCAGGAAACAATTAAAATGAGAACCAGACAGGCAGAGATCAGCGATGCCCCCCTGCCGATGAGCAGCGGAGGATAGAGATAATAAATGAAGGCCAGAAGGATTGAGGCCACACCCAGGGCCTGCAGCAGGCGGATCAAAAGCTCCCTGATATTCTTGATGATCTTCGGATCGTAAAGATCCGCATAGTAGAGGCTGGCGAGGCAGACCCCCATGGTCACGACGGCCTTGGGTATCAAAAGATCGTATTCCAGATCCCCGAGACGGAGATAGACCCCTGCCAGAACCGAAAGATAAATCAATACCCCTTCGGAAAAGAACATCAGGGCCTTTTTGAACTGGAATGAGAATCGAAAAAACTTCATGGGTCATCCCTGTTCTGAAAAAAAGATCTTGCATGCCGGGTTCAGCCGTCCAGACGATATCTTGTACCTCCCTGTCATCTCATATCGTTATTGAAGAGGGAGCTTATGCGCCTCGCGAAAAAGTTTGATCAGGAATATATCAAACTTAAAAAAGAAAATCTGAACGACGACCAGAACCGCAAGGACTGTAAGAAAAGACGAGACCAGGATCACCTTCCACCGTTTCCGCTTGAGCAGATTCTCCTGAAGAGTGACCACTTTGGGGATCACCGCCAACACCGGCAGGTTCGTAAAGGCCCTGAGCTCATCCTGATTCGAAAAGGATTGATCCAGATATTCGGAGAGGAATCCTGCGCCGGCTCCGGACCCGATCCCCAGGATCAGACCGATGAACAGGATGGCGATCCGGTTCGGCTTATAGGGTTCCTCGGGGAGCTGCGCGGGATCGATGATGGCGAACTTTTCCCCCTGCTGCCGGTTCTCCAGACTCTCCGAGATCTTGGCCTGGGTCTCCTTGTTGACCAGTTCCTGATAATTCATCCTGGCCACGTCATAATCGCTCTGCATGGCAGCCAGGGTCTTATCCACCACCGGGGTATTGGCCATCTTCTGCTGATAGTATTCAATCAGCCTCTTATACTCCTTCACCTGTTGTTCCAAAGCCGGGATTTCAAGCCTCTTGGATTCGATCTGTGTCTGGAGATTGATATAGGCCGGATTGGTGGGATTGGAGGCATACTCCACATCCGGTAAATTCTTAGCCGTCTCAATCTTCTTCTTCAAGTCCTCGATTTCCGCCTTGAGCCGGACCACATCAGGATGTTTTTCGGTATACTTTGAGGCCATCGCAGTCAGCTCACTCTCCTTGCCGGCAAGACTTTCATGAAGCGCCTTTTCGGTATCATTGGAGTTGACTTCCTTTTCCATCCGGGCAATCCGTTTCTTCAGGTCGATCACATCAGGATGATTCTCGGAGAGTTTGGACTGCAGTGAAATCAGCTGGGTTTTGTCAAGCTCCAACTGCTCCTTCGGGGAAAGGACCCTCTGCCCGTAACTGGAAATCATGGTGGCGTCCGCATCGGTCATGGCGAGCTGCCCTTTGAGAAAAACCAGGTTGGACTTGGCCATTTCCAAATCCCTGTGATTCGTCTCGAGATAACGCTCATACCGGTCGAGGTTGGCCATGTTGACCTGCATCTGCTCAGGGAGTTCATCGAGGTGCTGCTGCTTGAAGTCCGAAATGTCCTTGCCGATTCTTGCAATCTCGGTCTCCATCTTTTTTAATTCGTCGGAGACAAACCGCGTGGTCATGGCGCTCGCATCCACACGGACCTTGAGGTTCTCCCCGATATAAAGAGAGGCGAGCTCAGAGGTCACGGCCTGCACGGTCCGAGGGTCCTTGCCTTCATAGGAAAGTTTAAAGGCCACCGTGAAAGTGACCTGCTGACCGCTCTTCTTGTTCACGCCCTCGGCAGATACAATCTCCATGGCGATGTCTTCGCGCATTTTTTCAATGATCTCTTCCCTGGTCCAGTCGTCTTTATACTCAGGGTAGAGGTTGAACTTCTGCATAATCTCCTCGAGCTTGGTCCGGCTCATGATCCTCTGGTTGATCACATTGAGCCTCTCCTCAACCTGGGAGGTGACCGTAGACTGCACATAATCCACAGGAATTTTCTGTTCTTCAATCAGGATCAGGGTTTCCGACTTGTAGATCGCCGGATAAAGATAGGCGATCAGGGAAACGACCACAAAGATTGAAATCGCAGGAATCAGGATGACCCATCTTCGCTTCCGGACAATCCGCCGTAGATCTCGAATGTCCATCACTTTGGTCTGTTCCATGGCTGTTCATACCCCATTCATGAAAAAATTTACGCTCACGGGACGATGATCGTATCCCATCTCTTCAGTTTCACGTTCTGTTCGGTATTCTTACCCCGGATCACCTGATTGTAATTAAACTTCAGCTTCTCCCCGCCGGCCCGCAAGATAACGATGGAACCCCGATCCGCGTACGGGGTCAGCCCCCCGGCCAGGGCCAGGGCCTGGATCACCGTCAGATCCCCGTTGAAGGGAAGCGGGCCGGCGTGGAGAACCTCTCCCTGGACATAAATCCTGTTGCTGATCATCTGTTCCACAACCACGGTCACCTCAACCTCCGGGATGAATTCCTTAAGCCGTTTGGTGATCTCATCCTTGAGCTGCAACACGGTCAGCCCGCTTGCCTGTACATCATTGATGAGGGGGACCGAGATCTTGCCATCCGACCTGACCACGGCCTTGGTCGAGAGTGTCTCATCCTTCCAGACGGAAACAATGAGCTGGTCCTCAGGACCGATGATATATTCTTCCTGTTTCGGTGCGGACTCCTGAACCGCTGTTTCGACCGGCACTTCGGTTCTCAACCCGAAGGTCGCACACCCTGAAACCATGAACACCATCCAAAGAAAATAAGTTGCCCTATATTTTTTCATCATATCCTGCTCCTCTGAATAAATAATTTAAAAGTCTGAAAATTTGTCTATTTTATTCTCTTTTATCTTATAAAGCAAGGCCTTATAACTGACCTGCAGGATCTCTGCTGTTTTTTTACGGTTCCAATTGGTCTGCCTCAGAATCTTTTCGATGAGTTCCTTCTCGGCCCTCTTGGATGCCTCTTTGCTGATCTCCCGCAGGGTGAAGTTATGATCCTTTCCCTCCAGAAGAGGATCGATAAAGCTGAATTCTCCGGATGCCGTCATATTCCCCCCGGATCCCGATGAACCATTCTTCCGTTCCGATCTGACTTTATCCTCTTCTTTCAGGAGAAATTCGGTGGCAATCGGTTTCTCGCTCTCCAGGACCACCACCCGTTTGATCATGTTCTCCAGTTCCCGCACATTCCCCGGCCAGTTGTACTGCATGAAAAGGCCCATGGTCTCCTTGGAAATCTTCTTATAGTCTTTGTTGTACTTACGATTGTATTTCTGCAGAAAATGCTCGGTGAGGATCGGGATCTCTTCCATCCTTTCCCTCAAGGGCGGGACCGTAATATTGACCACATTCAATCTGAAGTAAAGATCCTCCCTGAATTTCCCCCTCGCCACCTCGGCTTCCAAATCCCTGTTGGATGCCGCGATGACTCTGGCATCCACCCGGACATCCTGTTCACTCCCCAGCGGGGCAAACTCCCCATCCTGAAGGACCTGCAGGAGCTTGGCCTGAAGGGCCGGTGGAATCTCACCGATCTCGTCCAGGAATATGGTCCCATGGTTTGCAAACTCAAACTTCCCGGGCTTTTTCTTATGGGCGCCGGTAAAGGCCCCGCGTTCATATCCGAAGAGTTCGCTCTCCAGAAGTTCGGCAGGAAGCGCCGCACAGTTCACATTTACAAAATGCCGGTCCCGCCGGCTGGAATTCATATAGATGAAACGGGCGATCAGCCCCTTCCCCGTGCCGCTTTCACCACGGATCAATATCGTAATATCCGTATCCGCAACCTGTTCGATAATCTCTTTGATGGCCCCCATCTTTTCACTGTTCCCAAAAAGGATCTGGTTCCCGTTCTGTTCACTGACCTGTTTTTTGAGTCTTTGAACCTCTGAGATCAGATTCCTTCTCTCCAAAACCTTGCTGATCGTGAATTGCAGTTCCTCCGGATCAAACGGCTTGTTGAGAAAATCGGCTGCTCCGAGTTTCATGGCCCCGACCACCGTGCTCGTCTGACGGTGGCCCGAAAGCATGATCACGCTCGTATCCATTTTTTCTTCCTGTATCTGTTTCAGGACCTCAAGCCCGTCCATATCCGGCATGACCACATCAAGGATGACAAGCTCGGGCCTGATCCTCTGAATGGTCTGCAGACCGTCCTTCCCGCTCGTAGCGATCTCTGACCTGTACCCAAACTGTGTGATCAGCGTCTTGAGATAGTTACCGATCTCAAGCTCATCATCAATAACAAGAATAGTGGCCTCTTCAGGCATGAAGCTCCTTAACAATGGCTCTTATTTACGGTTCTTCTCCCATATAGTGGGTAAAAAGGGTTCGAGGATTCCAGGGTTCAAGGGGTCAAGTGAACCCTGGAATCCTTGACCCCTTGACCCCTGATGTTTTCACCCACTATTTTGGAGATGATCTTTATTTACTTTATAATGAAAATCAACGGTTTTTTTTGCAAATCGTGTGCCAATAACCAATTTATGCATATCTAACCTAAAATCCCGGCATATTCATATATTTTATCTTCTATCCACCCTATCCATCTCATCCACATCCTTCAACGGGTCAAAAAAAGGCAAACCGATGTAAAATCCATAGGAATATCTCCATCAAACAGGGTTAGTGTAACATAAAAAACGCTCAATTGGAACACAGAAAAATGACAAATGAAAGAATACAAAAAAATGGAAAAAAAGTTTCTTTTTTAGGAAAACTATTTCTGTTCTGAAAAAAAAAAGGAAAATGTTTTCCCTTTTTATGAAAACTTTTTCCCAAAAGTGGAAAACTTTTTCCAAATTTTCTATGGATGAGCCGTAATATCCACTGTTTCTCGGGGAAGGAGGAAAGAGAAACAACTCCCCTTCCCGGTCCGGCTTTCAACCCATATCCTCCCCCCATGCGCCTGAATAATTTTCTTGCAGATGGAAAGACCGAGCCCAGCCCCCTTTTTCTCCCCATACCGCTTCCCGACATTGTTGAACTCATCGAAGACCCGGCCGATCTCCTCGGCATCGATCCCCACACCTGTATCCATGATCTGCGTGAGAATACCATCCGGCGTGTTTTCACACTTCACCGTGATCTTGCCGGACGAAGGGGTGAATTTAACGGCATTGCCGATCAGATTGATATGAACCTGCTCAATGGCGCCGGCATCAAAGGTCAGCATCAGCTCTTCTTCAGGAAAATCCACATGGAGTGTAATCCCGTTTTCTTCGATGTAGTTTCTCATCTGCTCAAGAATATTCTTCAGGGTCTTCAGATAAGATGCATACTGAAAATGAAACTCCGCCGATTCCGATTCCAGCCTGCAACGATCCAACATCGAGTTCACCATCCCGATCAGCCGCCGGCAATTCCTCCCCGACTCCTTCAAGAGATGCTTCTGTTTTTCGTTCAATGGCCCGAAGGATTCGCTGAGAAGAAGTTTCTGGTAACCACCTAAGATGGTGAGAGGGGTCCTCAGTTCATGAGTTGCCGCTGCCAGACAGGCATTCTTCTTTTTGCCGAGTTCCATCAGCCGTTGGTTCGACTCCTGAAATTCCTTGACCATATTCAAGGTATCCCGCTGCATCTCCTGGCCCCTGGACTCTCTTAGAATACCCTTGGACAACCGGTCCATGGTCATTTTTATCGCCCGGATGCCGGCCCATTCATCGCCTCCTTCAGGATCAGTCGGCCGAGATTCCGGCCCGGCGCCGGAGAACCTCACATACCAAAACAAGTAAAAAAATGGAAGACCGGAACAGAATCGGCTGATATGATCCATCAGTTCGAGTTGTTCTTTTTCGGGGAGTACGGAATGGATCAGGACGAAGTGAAACAGATCCTGTTCCATGGTCCGAATCGCAGCAGAACTCCCGGCGCAGTGGTTCACCTCGTAACCCCCGTCCTGAAAGATCTTTCGGATGCCGGCTGAGAGTTCCTGGTCAGAATCAACAATAAGAATTCGCAAGGGCGTAAACACCATCGGAATTGACTTAAAAAATGAAGCGTTTGTTCTGCAATAATGATAATTTTATTTAAACAAATGCTCTAATAATTGTCAATATAATTCTAAGCCGCCATTTATGAAAATTTGACTGGACGGCTGTTCGGCAAGGTGATATCTTGGCGCAACACCATCGGGTCCTGAACTGATGAATATCAAAAACATCTTAAAACAGCTTGAATTTAAAAGAAAAAAACGGCTGGGTCAGAATTTTCTACATGACGAAATGGTCTTGGATGAGATCCTTTTCCATGCGGACATCCAGCCTGGCGATACGGTCCTTGAAATCGGAGCCGGACTGGGAAGTCTGACCGAACGCCTTTCAGAATCAGCCGGCTGCCTCATTTCTCTTGAGGTGGATAAAATCCTTTATGAGTATCTTGGAAACCGTTTCAGGAACCGCAAAAACGTCCGAATCTTATGGCAGGACATCCTGAAATTCAACACCGATGATCTTCCGGGCCAGGATATAAAGGTTATCGCAAACCTGCCTTATTATATTTCCACGCCGATTCTTAAACACCTCATGAAATCCGTCAGAAAATTCTCTTTGATCCTGATCATGCTCCAGAAGGAACTTGCCGAACGGATCACCGCTGAACCCGGATCAAAGAAATATGGATCTCTCAGCATCATGACCCAGTTCCACACACAGGCGGAAATCGTGGCCCATGTCCCGAGGACGGCGTTCTATCCCCCCCCCGCCGTAGACTCTGCGCTGGTCCGTCTCCAGGTTTTAAAACAGCCCTGCGTCAATATATCAAACTTAGAAGGTTTTTCCAGGGTGGTTCAGGCCGCTTTCTCCCACCGCAGAAAAACCTTGCGGAACTCGCTTCTTGGTTCCGGAAGGGTCTCCGCAGACAAGCTGGATTCGGCCTTCAAGGCCGCCGGCATCTCTCCAACCCTCCGAGCGGAATCCCTCTCCATTCACGAGTTTGCAAAACTTGCTCAATTTCTTCTTTGATTCCGCATCATGATGTGATAAATTTTCAATTTAGATCATCTCCAAAAGCGTGGGTGAAACCATAAGGGGTCAAAGATGACGACCCTTCATTTTACCAAGATGCAAGGGACGGGAAATGACTTTATCCTGGTGGACGGTCTTCAAGAAAGGATCGGTCCCCTGGATCCCTATGCCCGTTTCCTGTGTGACCGGAAATTCGGGATCGGTGCGGACCAGATCCTGGTGTTACGGTCTTCCGAAAAAGCGGATTTCCGGATGCAGATCTTAAACGCCGACGGCTCAGAAGTGGAGATGTGCGGGAACGGAATTCGGTGTTTTGCAAAATATCTCAAAGATCATGGGTATACGTCCAAGAACGTGATCCGCGTGGAGACCCTCGCGGGGATCATGACGCCTGCCATAGGGGAGAAGGAGATCTCCGTTGACATGGGTGTCCCGGTTCTCTCCGGTCCTGAGATCCCCGTCAAGATGGAGGGGACCATCATCTCCAAACCGATCCGGCTGGACAGCAATGATTTGCTCATAACCTGTGTTTCCATGGGCAATCCGCATTGTGTGATCAAGGTCCAGGATGTAGACGCTTTCACTGTGGAAAAGATCGGGCCGCAGATCGAGTCGCACCCCTTTTTCCCGAGAAGGACCAACGTTGAGTTTATCCAGATCCTGAATGACCATGAAATCAAGATGCGGGTCTGGGAAAGGGGCGTGGGAGAGACCCTTTCCTGCGGGACGGGGGCCTGTGCTTCCGCTGTCGCATCGGCGCTCAACCACTGGACCGGACGCAGCGTTCTTGTCCATTTGAAGGGAGGAGACCTCAAGGTCCTATGGGATGAGAAAGACCGTGTGACCCTCACGGGCCCGGCCCAAGAAGTCTTCTCCGGAGAGATCGAGATTTGAGAAGAGAACCATTCACCACTGAGAACACAGAGAAAATAAATGTCAAGGTCAACCATTTATTAACCCAGAGTTGACCAATGATTCAAGATAACTTATTTTATGTTTTATGACGAGCCGATACAAGGGGAGGGACCATGCTGCATCCAGCCGAATTCTGTGCTTCCTGCGGGAAGGAGATGTTTGAAGGGGCTCGATTCTGCACATACTGCGGGGCCGGGCGGCCTGCCGCGCCGCCCCCTTCAGAACAGGGCCGCGATACGGTCTTTGAAGTCAGCAGGATCGGGGTCTGTTCCATGGTCAAGCTTTTCTTCATGATCCATGCGGTCATCGGCATGGTCTTCGGGATTCTGTTTGCAAGTTTCGGCCTGTCCGGCATGGGCATGCCGGATCTCCCGTTCCATATGAATGGAAGACACTTTTTAGGGAGTGGGCCCTGGATCGCCGTCATCCTCGCCTGCGCCGTTTTTTACGGGTTCATCGGATCATTTCTGGGCCTGATCGCGGGGTCCCTCTACAATATTCTGGCATGGGGCACAGGGGGGATTCTGATCACGCTTAAGAAAAAACAATAAGGAGAAGATATGTTTCAAGGTACGCTGCCTGCCATCATTACGCCCTTTAAAAAAGACGGCAAGATAGATGAAGAGGCCCTCAGGGCGCTGATCCATTTTTGCATTGAAGAGAAGGTCGACGGGATCGTCCCCTGCGGCACCACCGGTGAATCGGCCACACTGACGCATGAGGAACACAAGGAGGTCGTGCGGATCACCGTACAGGCCGTGAACCGCAGGATCCCGGTACTGGCGGGGACAGGGTCCAATTCCACGGCTGAGACCATCGAACTGACGAGGGCGGCAAAAAAGGCCGGGGCGGACGGGGCCCTGCTGATCTCTCCCTATTACAATAAACCCACGCAGGAGGGGATCTACCAACATTACAAAAAAGTAGCCCAAGAGACCTCCTTCCCCCTGATTCTCTACAATGTGCCCGGCAGGACCGCTCTGAACATCCTTCCCGAAACCGTGGCCCGCCTGTCGGGTATCCGTGAAATCACGGGGATCAAGGAAGCATCGGCCGACCTCCGTCAGATCAGCAAAATTATTGAGTTGTGCCGTGAAGATTTCGTGGTCCTCTCCGGGGACGACTTCACGGCCCTTCCCACTCTGGACATCGGGGGCCAAGGCGTTATCTCCGTGGTTGCCAATGTGGCGCCCGGAAAGATGTCGGAGATGGTCCGGGCCTTTTTTGACGGGGACCCGGACCAGGCGCGGTCTCTGCATTATGAACTGCTCAGGCTCATGGAAGCCATGTTTTTCGAGACCAATCCGATCCCGGTCAAAACCGCTCTCCATCTCATGGGGAAATGCGAGGATGAGTTCCGCCTTCCCCTCTGCAGGATGGGAGAGGTAAACAGAAACAGACTGAGTGCAGTCATGAATGAGTATGGGCTGATCCCTGCGGACCGCAGACAAGACCCAGCAGCCTTTTAAATTCAGATCATCTCCAAAAGAGTGTGTGAAAACATCAGGGGTGAAGGGGTCAAGGATTCCAGGGGTCAAGTGAAGTGCTAAAAACATAAGGGGCCGAGGGTCCTAGGGTTCAAGGGTTCAAGGGTTCAAGTGTTTTTCTCTGGAGATTTTGCTTGCGTTCTTGTACTCGGTTTACCGGTATCAGTATTTCACTTGAATCCTTGACCCCTTGACTCCTATAACCCTATGGTTCTTCAACCCTCGACCCCAAGATACATTAGTGTAGTAGCCGTCGCAGACGGCAAAAACAGAGAAAAGCGGGGAACGCGAAGCGTAACCCTTTTTACCCACTAAATGGGAGAAGAACCTTAAATTCTAACGATACCCGTGTAGGCCATGAGAATTCTTGATTCTAAAGCATCCGGTTTCGAAGAGGAGGTCCTCGGCTTCAAGCAACGGGCGGGCGAGGTCGACAAGAAGACCGTCAAAGTCGTTGAGAAGATACTCGGCCGGATCCGCGCGGAGGGAGATCCCGCCCTGTTCGAGTTGACCCGTAAATTTGACCGGGTCACCCTTGACCGCACCAACGTGGAGATCGCTCGGAAAGAGATCGAACGATCCGAGGAGAGGGTCGACCCCCAGGCCTTGGCCTCACTCCGTGCCTCAGCCGCGCGGATCCTGGCCTTTCACGAGAAACAGAAAGATCAGACCTGGACATTCACGGACCAGGATGGCGTGACGCTCGGCCAGATTGTCCGCCCGCTTCAAAGGGTCGGGATCTATGTCCCCGGCGGTAAAGCATCTTATCCATCATCCGTGCTGATGAACGCCATCCCGGCCAGGGTGGCCGGAGTCAGGGAATTGGTCATGGTCAGCCCCACACCCGGCGGAGAGGCCAACCCCTATGTCCTCGCTGCGGCCCGGATCGCCGGCATAGACCGGATCTTCCGTGTGGGAGGGGCGCAGGCCGTCGCCGCCTTGGCCTATGGGACGGAAACCATCCCCAAGGTGGACAAGATCGTGGGGCCGGGGAACATCTATGTCGCCCTGGCCAAAAAGATGGTCTTCGGCATCGTGGACATTGACATGATCGCAGGGCCGAGCGAAATCCTGGTCCTCGCGGATCATACGGCCGATCCCGATTTCATCGCCTCTGATATGCTTTCCCAGGCAGAACACGATGAGATGGCCTGGACAGTCCTGGTCACCACTTCCAGGGACTTGATCCGGTCCGTTCAGAAGGCCATAAAAGAGCAGCTTGGCACATTGCCCCGCCGGGACATCGCGGGAAAGGCGCTTCAAAATTACGGGACCCTGATCCTTGTAAAAGACCTCGTCGAAGGCGCACAGGTAGCGAATGCCGTCGGCCCGGAGCACCTCGAGATCATGACTGAAAACCCGTCTGAAATCCTGGAACGGATTGAGAATGCCGGGGCAATCTTCCTGGGCCCCTATTCTCCGGAACCCATCGGCGACTACATGGCAGGACCGAACCATGTCCTTCCAACCGGCGGAACATCCCGGTTCTTCTCTCCGCTCTCTGTGGGAGACTTCTATAAGCGATCCAGCCTGATCTCTTTTACCCGGAGAGGATTCCGGCTCGTAGCCGAGGATACCATCCGCCTTGCAGAACTCGAAGGGCTTCAGGGACATGCCCGTGCCGTCAGTCTCCGAAACAAGCGGCTGAAAAACGAGGGCGGAGGTCTATGAATCCACTTGATCTGCTTCGGCCTGAGATCCGGACACTGAGACCCTATTCCGTTGTTGAGACCCCGTCACGAGTCAAGATGGACGCCAATGAAAGCCCATTTGACCCTCCTTTCGAGATCCTGCAGGAAATCTCAGAAGAACTTCGACGCATGCATTTCAACCGCTATCCGGATTCCGGGGCCGTGACATTAAAGAAACGGATTTCCGAATACCTGCACACGGAACCCCGGAACCTGATGCTCGGAAACGGGTCCGACGAACTGATCGGGTATTTGATCACGGCATTCAGCGGCCAAAACAGCGGGATCCTTTTCCCCGTTCCGACTTTTTCCATGTACGGCATCATCGCCAAGGCTCAGGGCCAGACGGCCATTCCCGTCCCTCTCGACGGCCATTTCCAGATCAATCCCGAATTGTTTCTAAAAACGGCCCAAGAGCGCTCCCCGAGGATCATCTTCCTGGCCTCACCCAACAACCCCACGGGAAACAGGTTTGCCGATGAGACCCTGCTCAGAATCCTGAAGGAAACGCAGGCGATCGTGGTGGTGGACGAGGCCTATATCGACTTCTCCGATCATCCGGGTTTCATGAAATATCTTCAGACCATTCCGAACCTGGTCATTTTAAGGACCTTGTCAAAGATCGGCATGGCGGCCCTTCGTGTCGGGATCCTCATCAGCAGCCAAGAGGTGATCAGTGAATTGGAGAAGGTCCGGCTGCCATACAACATCAATACTTTTTCTCAGGCCGCCGCCTCGGCCCTGCTCAGCCGTCCCGAAACGATTAAGAAACAGATCCGGATGATCATTGAAGAACGGGAGCGCCTCTTCCAATCCATGTGCAGCATCCAAGAGATCAAGGTCTATCCTTCACAGGCAAACTTCATCCTCTTCCGGACGCAAGACGCTTACGAACTCTACCGGAGCCTGCTCAAGGCCGGCATCCTCGTCCGGAACCTGGACCAATCGGGACCGCTTCAAGGGTGTCTCCGGATGACCGTGGGAATGCCTGAGGAAAATACGGAGTTTCTGGAACACCTTGGCCGTTTTTTTTGACAGCCTGGATGTTTTCGTATACATGCAAAATGGAACCACAGAGTTTTAAACATGCATCAACCAACAAAGGGGGGCTTTATGGCAAGACAAGCAAAGATTGCAAGGAAAACCAAGGAGACCAGCATAAAGGTAAGCCTCAACCTCGATGGGAAAGGAGATTATGAGATCCAAACCCCGGTCCCGTTTTTGAACCATATGCTGGAACTCTTTGCCCGGCATGGTCTTTTTGACCTGGCCATTCATGCCGAAGGGGATACGGCTGTGGACTTCCACCACACGGTAGAAGACGTGGGGATCTGCCTGGGAAAGGCCTTTGAAAAATCCCTGGAGGACAAACGGGGGATTGTCCGGTATGGACATGCCTCCATCCCCATGGATGAGGCGCTCGCCCAGGTCTCTGTGGATATCTCCGGACGGCCGCGCCTGATCTTCCATGCCGAGATCCCCAAGGAAAAAGTGGGGGATTTCGACCTGGAATTGGCTGAGGAATTCTTCCGTGCCTTCAGCAACCATATCAAGGCGACGTTCCATATCAGCCTGATCTATGGTGACAACCTCCATCATATCCTGGAGGCCATGTTCAAGGCCTTGGGCCGCGCCTTGGATCAGGCCACCGCGCTGGATCAGCGGAATCCCATGGTCCCGTCCACAAAAGGGACCCTCGAATAGGTTCTTTTCAAGTGGGAATACGTCGATTTTCACCTTGAAAAGAGGGCACAATTCTGTTATATTATTTATAAAAGCGGTTAAATCATATGTTTTTCTCAATTTTATAACCATTCCGGAGCATAGATGGAATCTTCAACAAAAATTCTGGTCGTGGATGACGATAAAGCCGCCAGAAAATCCATCCGGTCCATCCTCGAACAAGAGGGGTATCTGGTCTTGGAAGCTGAGGACGGCGCCTCCGGACTGCAGCAGGTCAAGACCGAAAACCCCGATCTCGTACTCCTGGATATCGTGATGCCCAGAGTGGACGGAATCAAGGTCTGCAAATCAATCAAATCCAACCCGGATTATAAAAAGATTCCCATCCTCATGACCACCTCCATGGGGAGCAAGGAGGACATTATCCGGGGGCTCAAGTCCGGAGCGGATGACTACATCGTCAAACCCTATGACAAAAGCGAACTTCTGGCAAGAATCAAGACTTTTTTGAGAGCCGGGAACCTCCTCAAACAACTGGAAAGGGAAAAACGGGATCTCATGGCCATCCTCGACATCAGCAATGCCATCACCTCCACGCTTGATTCCAGGGACGTCCTTTACTCCATCGTCAAAAAGATATCGGAAATCATTGATGTGAACCGCTGCTCCATCGTCAAGATCGATGCCGATGGACACAGGGGCTTTGTGCTCGCCTCCAACGAGAACCCGGATATCTTTAATATCCCCATTGACATCGAGAAATACCCGGAAATCATGAAGGTGCTCGAAACCAAGGAAGTTGTCCTCGTCAACGACATCGACAAAGACCCCCTGGTGGCCTCTGTGAGGAAGCTTCTATCGAAGACCCTCTTTCACTCCCTTCTCGTCCTTCCGGTCATCATGAAACAGAACGTCATCGGGACCATCCTCCTCAGGACCGCCCGGACCCGCCCCTTTGAAGAGCGGGAGATCCAGTTCTGCCAGATCATTGCCAACGCCGCGGCAAACGCCTTGATCAATGCCTCCCTGTTCGAGTCCATGGAACTCGCCAACATCCATCTGGAAAAACTGGCCACCACCGACGGGCTGACCGGCATCTTCAATCACAGGTATTTCTACAGGCGCCTGGACGAAGAATTTAATCGGGCAGAACGCTACAGCATCCCCCTTTCCGCCATTATGATGGACGTGGACAGTTTCAAGGGGATCAATGACACCCTCGGGCACAGGATCGGGGACCGCATCCTCAAGGAACTGGCCGTGGTCCTGAAATCAAAGATCCGCAAAAGCGACATCGTCGCCAGGTATGGAGGGGACGAGTTTATCATCCTTCTGCCGCAGACCGACCGTCAGGGCGCGGAAATGGAAGCGCATCGCGTCGTCCGTTCCATCATGGATTACCAGTTCGAATCTCTGCCCGATTCCAAAATAAAAGTCAGCTACGGCATCTCCACCTATCCGAACGAACAGATCTTGAAAGCCGATGACCTGGTCACCATAGCGGACCGCAGCCTTTACACCTATAAAGCTAAAAACAAGAACCCGGTTCCGAAATAAACACCAAAATAAAATTAACACCTGTTGACATTGGCCCCGCCTCATCTTACAATCATTTGAACGGTTCGGACGGTTTTTTTAATATCCGAGGTCGAGATGATTGCTATTGTCGATTACGGTATGGGAAACATCAGAAGCGTGCAAAAGGGTTTTGAGAAAACCGGCTTCAAGGCTGAGATTGTCCGAGAACCTGAGGCCGTCCGGAAGGCCTCGGCCCTCGTGCTCCCGGGTGTGGGCGCCTTCAAGGACTGCATGAAGAATTTAGCGGCCCTCCGGCTCATCGATCCGATCGTCGAACATATCCAAAAGGGTAAACCCTACCTGGGGATCTGTCTCGGCATGCAGATCCTCTTCACGGAAAGCGATGAGTTCGGGAAGACCCCCGGGCTCGGCCTGATTCCCGGAAAAGTCGTCCGGTTCCATTTTGAACGGACGGATTCCGACCCGTCCGACCTCCGTAAAATCCCTCACATGGGATGGAACACCATCCATAAGGTTAAGAATCCGCCCATCCTCAAAGAGGTGCCGGATCGGACCTATCTCTATTTTGTCCACTCCTATTATGTGGCGCCGGATGACCCCGAAATCATTGCCGCCACCACGTGCTACGGCATGGATTTCACATCCATGATCTGGAAGGATAACCTCTTTGCCACACAGTTCCATCCGGAAAAGAGCCAGGAGGCAGGCCTTTCGATCCTCAAGCAATTTGCCATGCTGGTTTAAGGTTGAAAAAAGATTTTTGTTCCGAAGAAAGGAAAAACTATTGATATGATACTCAAGCTTGCCCTGGTTTTTTACCTCCTCGCGACCATCAACTGCCTGCTTTATTTTGTGACCCCCAAAAAGAGCCTTGGAAGGGCCTATATGGTGAGCGCCGTCATCGGGTTCCTGCTGCATACCGCCGCCATCGCCCTGAACACCATCCATTTGGGGCATCTCCCCGTCACCAACTTTCAGGAAGGGATGTCTTTCTTCTCCTGGGCCATCATCCTGATTTTCCTGATTCTGGAATACCGCTACAAGATCCTGATTCTCGGGTCCTTCATCATCCCCCTGGCCTTCATCTCCCTGCTCTATCCGGCCCTGCTGCCCCATGAAATCCGGAATCTCTCGCCGCTCCTCAAGAGTTCCTGGCTCGCCATCCATGTGAGCCTGGCCTTTCTGGGGGATGCGGCCTTTGCCCTGGCCTTTGCCGTCAGCCTCATGTACATTCTCCAGGAGAACCAGTTGAAAACCCGCCGGTTCGGGGCGACCTTCCGCAAGCTCCCCTCCCTGGAGGTCCTGGACGCCCTGAACCATCGGGTCATCACGACCGGTTTCCTGCTCCTGACCCTCGGCATCATCAGCGGAGCCCTATGGGCACGGGTTGCGCTCGGAAGTTACCTGCAGGGGGATCCCAGAGAGATCTGGTCGATCATCACCTGGTTGATCTACGCCGCCCTCCTCCACGGCAGGTTGACCGTGGGGTGGCGGGGGAGGCGGTCCGCCACCATGGCCATTATCGGCTTTGCCGTGCTGGTCTTCGCCTTTTTGGGAGTGAACCTGTTTCTATCCAGCTATCATAATCCGGAGCGGTTTTAATGGGTATTTTACTGGTCGGGATGAGCCACAAGACAGCGCCGGTGGAGCTTCGGGAAAAGCTTTCCATGCCCGTGGATACCCTTCCCGATCTCCTTATAAAACTGAAAAGCGAGGCCATCCAGGAATGCCTGATCCTCTCCACCTGCAACCGCGTGGAGATTCTCACGCTGAGCAGCCATCCGGAGAAGGGAATCGAGCAGATCAAGAGTTTCCTCGGATCGGGAAAAAATACGCCCGTGAGTTCCCTTGATCCGTATATCTATGTCCTTAAGGACGAGGAAGCGGTCCTGCACCTCTTCCGGGTGGCATCATCGCTCGACTCCATGGTGGTCGGCGAGCCTCAGATCCTAGGGCAGATCAAGAGCGCTTATACCATCGCCTTGGAGAACCACGCCACGGGCTTGATCCTGAACCGGCTGATGCACAAGGCCTTTGCCGTGGCCAAGCGGGTCAAGACAGAGACAGAGATCGCGAAGAACGCCGTCTCCATCAGTTATGCGGCCGTGGAACTCGCCAAAAAAATCTTTGAGGACATCACGGACAAGACCGTGATGCTGATCGGGGCCGGAGAAATGAGCGAGCTCGCGGCCCGGCACCTCATGAACAACGGCGCCGGAAAAATTCTGGTCACCAACCGGACCTACAGCAGGGCCGTGGAACTGGCACAGGAGTTCCGAGGAAGCGCCATCCGCTTTGAAGATTTCATCAACTCCCTGATCCATACCGATATCATTATCACCTCAACCGGCTCGCCCCATTATATCCTCCACCATCATCAGGTTAAGGACGTCCTTCACTTGAGGCGCAACAAACCGATCCTCATGATCGACATCGCCGTACCCAGGGACCTGGATCCTGAGATCAATAAGATCGACAACGTCTACCTCTATGACATTGACGACCTGCAGTCGGTGGTGCACACCAACATCGAGGGACGGGAAAAAGAAGCCGAAAAGGCCGACACCATCGTCTCCGAAGAGGTCTTGGCCTTCCTGAAATGGATGGCATCACTGGAGGTCACCCCTCTGATCGTGCTTCTCCGGGAACGGCTGGAACAGATCCGCCGGGAAGAACTGAAAAAGACCCTCCCCAAGTTAAACGGGATCTCGGAGCAGGACAAGAAGGCCATCGAATCCATGTCCGTCTCCATGATCAACAAGATCCTGCACGGGCCCACGCAGGCCTTGAAAATGTACAGCCACAGGCAAGAGAAGGAGACTTTCATACAGATCCTCAAGGAGATCTTTCGACTGGAAAAATCCGAAGAAGACTGAATGTTCATGAACGTCATCTTGCAGGTCGATAAAAAAATAACCCCAGCCTGAACTCGGTGAAGGGACCATAAGGACATATCATGCAGAAGAAAAATGAGATACGAATCGGGACGCGCGGAAGCCGGCTCGCACTCTGGCAGGCCAACTGGATCAAGGAATCCCTGGAGTCCAAGGACAAAGACCTGTCGGTCTCCCTGATCAAGATCAAGACCACCGGAGACAAAATTCTCGATGTGCCTCTGGCCCGGGTGGGAGGCAAGGGGCTCTTTGTCAAAGAGATTGAAGAGGCCCTCATGGACGGCAAGATCGATATCGCCGTACACAGCATCAAGGATGTGCCCACTGACCTTCCTGATCCGCTCCACCTCCCGGTCATCTGCAAACGGGAAGACCCCAGGGACGCCCTGATCTCCCGCGGACTTAAGTTTTCCGAAATGCCGCAGGGCGCTAAAATCGGAACCAGCAGTCTCCGACGGCAGGCCCAGCTCCTGCACCTGCGCTCGGACCTCAAAATGGTCACCCTGCGGGGCAACCTCGACACCCGGATCCGCAAACTCGACACCGAAGGCCTGGATGCCGTGATCCTCGCGGCCGCAGGGATCCGGAGGATGGGCTGGGGCGACAAGATCACCGAGTTGCTCTCCCCTGAGATCTCGCTTCCGGCCATCGGCCAGGGGGCCGTGGGCATTGAGTGCCGCAGGGAGGATCCATGGATCAACAGCCAAATCGCTTTTCTTCTGCACCGGGAGACCTTTGACGCCGTCACGTCGGAACGCGCCCTGCTGAAAAGGCTCGAAGGGGGCTGTCAGGTCCCCATCGCGGCATACGCCGAGATCGAAAACCATACCATGCGCCTGAGGGGTCTGGTGGGGAGCGTGGACGGGAAGACCCTGATCCGGGACGAGATCATGGGACCCAGGACCCGGGGAGAATCTCTCGGGGTCAAGCTGGCCGAACGGCTCCTCGAAGCCGGTGCGGACAAGATCCTGGAGGAAGTCTATAAACAACGATAACCATTTCTTCTAAAAATGGTTGAATAACGTCATTGTCCGGCTCGACCGGACAATCCACCCTTCGACAGGCTCAGGGTGACAATTGTCATGGTGAGCTTGTCGAACCATGGATTCCCCGATCAAGCATGCCCTCCAATCCCCCGATCGGAGGGTCGTGGAATGACAAACTGATTACGACTTCTGTCGCTGTGTATATTTATTACTCTATGTATATTTGGAGGATCTGCTTTGCTTCGTGAAAGGCCCAAAAATGGAAAGGTCTACCTGATCGGCGCCGGACCGGGACATCCCAAACTGATCACTCTCAGGGCCATTGAGTGCATTCAGGACTCCGATGTCCTTCTCTATGACCACCTGGCCAATCAGAAATTTCTTCAATACGCGAGAAAAGGCTGCGAGATCATTTACGCCGGGAAGACCGGCGTCCATCACACCCTGCACCAGGACGAGATCAATCAGATCCTGATTGAGAAGACCCGAGAGGGCCGCACCGTGGGCCGGCTCAAGGGCGGGGACCCGCTCCTCTTCGGCCGTGGAGGCGAAGAGGCCGAGGAACTTGTCAAGCAGGGGATTGAGTTCGAAATCGTGCCGGGGATCCCCGCGGCCACGGCCGCAGCGGCCTACGCAGGAATCCCCCTGACCCACCGGAACCTCTCCTCGACCGTGGCCTTCGTGACCGGACATGAGGGGTCTGAAAAATCCGGCCCCTCCGTGGACTGGGCAAAACTCAGCACCGGCGTCGGGACCCTGGTAATCTACATGGGAATCGGAAACCTCAAGGAAAACGTCCTGAAGATCATGGCCCACGGCCGGTCCCCTAAGACCCCGGTGGCCCTGATCCGGTGGGCCACCACCCCGGACCAGGAAACCCTGTGCGGAACCCTCTCCGACATCTACGAAAAGGCGCAGGCCGCGGACTTCAAGGCCCCGGCCATCATGATCGTGGGGGAGAGCGTGACCCTTCGGGACAAGCTCCAATGGGCGGAGCGGCTCCCCCTCTTCGGGAAACGGATCGTCCTCACCCGTGAGAGAGAGCAGGCCGGAGACTTCTCCGAACACCTGGAACGGTTCGGCGCCGAGATCTTTTATCTTCCCACCATCCGGATCGTCCCGCCGGAGAGCTTTGAGATCCTGGATCGTGCCATAGATGAGTTTTCCTCCTTCCACTGGGCGGTCTTCACCAGCGCCAACGCAGTCCGGGGATTCATGGACCGGCTCATTTCCCGGGGCCGGGACGCCCGTGACCTCAAGGGGATCCGGATCATCACCGTGGGAACGGCCACGGCACAGGCCCTTCTCGATAAAGGGATCCGGACGGACCTGATCCCTGAGGAATTCCGGGGCGAAGGGGTGATCCGGGCCCTCAAGGCAGAGGGCGATCTGCACGGCGCCAAGATCCTGATCCCGAGGGCGGAAAAGGCCCGGGAGATCCTTCCAGACACCCTGAGGGACGAGGGGGCCGAGGTGGTGGTCGCCCCGGTCTACCGCAATGTCCCGCCGGAGATCAACCCCAAGGACCTTCAGGAGATCCTGGTCAAGAGAAAGGCCCATCTGATCGTCTTCACCAGTCCTTCCAATGTAAATAATTTCATGACGTCCGTGGAAAAGGAGGGGCTGAGCGGGGCCCTTCAGGGAATCCGGATCGCCTGCATCGGCCCGGTGACAGGGAATGCTGCCAGGAAACAGGGATTGGAGGTGGCGCTCGAACCCGAATCGTCCACCTTAAGCTCGCTTTCCGATTCGATCTTGCGTTTGTTCGGGGAACCGTATAATATAGAGAAAAAAAAGGAGGATTAACCATCATGTTCTTTCCCAGCTACCGGCCGCGAAGGATGCGGAAGAACCCGCAATGGCGGAGGATGATCCGGGAGACCGCCCTCTCCGTGGATGATCTGATCTATCCCATGTTCGTGATCCACGGGAAGAATGTGCGTAAGGAGATCTCCTCCATGCCGGGGAATTTTCAGTTCTCCGTGGACCACCTGATCAAAGAGGCCAAGACCGTGCATGGACTCGGCATCCCCGCCGTCATCCTCTTCGGCATCCCCAAGACCAAGGACGAGATGGGTTCCGGGGCCTACGATGACCGTGGGATCATCCAGACGGCGGTGCGGGCGCTCAAGGACAAGGTCCCGGACCTCATGGTCATCACCGATGTCTGCCTTTGCGAATATACCAGCCACGGCCATTGCGGCATCGTGGAAAATGGAGAGGTCCTCAATGACACGACGCTTGAGCTTCTGGCCAGGGAGGCCGTGTCCCATGCCCGAGCCGGCGCCGACATGGTCGCGCCGTCGGACATGATGGACGGCCGGGTCGGGGCGATCCGGGACGCCCTGGATGAAGAAGGGTTTGAGGCGATCCCCATTATGTCCTATGCGGTCAAATATGCCTCGGCCTTTTACGGACCCTTCCGGGATGCGGCCGAATCCCCGCCCAAGTTCGGAGACCGGTCATCCTACCAGATGGACCCGGCCAATACGCGGGAGGCCATGCGCGAGGCCGAGCTGGATGCATCCGAAGGCGCGGACATCCTCATGGTCAAGCCCGCCCTCCCCTATCTCGACATCATCTACCGCGTGCGGGAGGAATTCGATCTCCCGGTCGCGGCCTACAACGTCAGCGGGGAATACGCCATGCTCAAGGCCGCGGCCAAACTCGGATGGCTCGATGAAAAGAAAGTCATGATGGAATCCCTCACGGCCATCAAACGGGCCGGAGCGGATATGATCCTCACCTACTGGGCCAAGGATGCGGCAAAACTCCTTTAGGGATGGAGGGCAAAGAGAGATGTTCATCCGGCGTTACCACGGCGAGATTATCTTTCACCTCTTGAGCCTGTTCTTTTTTGATCTGATCTATTTCATGGCCCTGATGCTCCTCCTGATCCGGGAGAGCCCATGGGTTTCTCTGTTCTCTATTCTGGTCTTCGGGTACCTCCATCTGATCTGCTTCAGGAAAGCATGCAGGGACATCCGCTGGCCCTTCGTTATTCCGCACATGGTCTTTCCTCTCCTGCTCATGCTCATCGCATTCCTGACCTATGCCCCGTAAACAGGATTCATAATCGGGATTCGGGCCCTATATCCCCGTTGACAGAACCCCTTTGAAAATGTTACTTAATGTCTGGCGGCAAATGCAGAGAAGGAGAAGAATCCATGACGAATCGGTCGGAAAAATTGTTTCAGCAGGCAATAAAACTCATCCCAGGCGGGGTCAACAGTCCGGTCAGGGCGTTTAAATCCGTAGGCGGAACGCCGATCTTTATCGAACGGGCGGAGGGGAGCAGGATCTACGACGTGGACGGCAATGCGTACATCGACTATGTGGGATCCTGGGGCCCCATGATCGTGGGGCATGCCCATCCGAGGGTGATCGAGACATTGACCCGGGCACTCGCCAAAGGGACGAGCTTCGGCGCCCCCACGGAACTCGAGATCGAGCTGGCCCAAATGGTTATAGACGCCGTGCCGTCCATCGAGATGGTCCGCATGGTCAACTCCGGGACCGAGGCGACCATGAGCGCGATCCGCGTGGCAAGGGGATTCACCGGAAGGGACAAGATCATCAAGTTTGAAGGGTGCTACCACGGACACGCCGACGGCCTGCTGGTCAAGGCCGGATCCGGCGCCGCGACCTTCGGCGTCCCGACCAGCCCGGGTGTGCCCAAGGACTATGCGAGAAACACCCTCACCGCGCCGTTTAATGACCTCCATGCCGTGCAGGAGATCATTGAAAAACAAGGGGAAGAGATCGCCTGCATCATTCTCGAACCCCTGCCGGGCAACATGGGCGTGATCCCTCCCGGAAAAGGTTTTCTCGAAGGTCTGAAAAAGATCACCCAGGAACACGGGATCGTGCTGATCTTCGACGAGGTGATGAGCGGGTTCCGGGCGGCTTATGGAGGCGCCCAGGAACGCTACGGCGTGCGGCCCGACATGACAACCCTCGGCAAGATCATCGGTGGAGGCCTTCCGGTCGGGGCCTACGGCGGCCGGAGAGAGATCATGGAACAAGTCTCGCCCTCGGGGCCCATCTACCAGGCCGGGACCCTCTCCGGGAACCCGTTGGCCATGACCGCGGGGATCGAAACCCTGAAGATCCTCTCTGAACCCGGCGCCTATGAAAAACTGGAGCGCAGCACGGACATGCTCTGCGCCGGGATCCGGACGGCCTTCGGCAAAGCCGGCATTCCGGCCTACCAGACCCGTGTGGGCGCTATGTTCTGCACCTTCTTCACGGGTGATCCGGTCTCGGACTATGCAAGCGCGTCCCGGTCGGACACGAAACGTTTCGGGAAATTCTTTCACAACATGCTGAAGAATGGCGTGAACCTGGCGCCCTCCCAGTTTGAGGCGGCCTTCATGTCCCTGGCCCACACCGAAGAGGACATCGAAAAGACCATCGAGGCCTGCGGAAAAAGTTTAAAGGGCTTATAATGAGTATCTGGATCTGGATCGGTTTCTTCTCCCTGGTCGCGGCCGTTCTTGTCCTTGACCTCGGTGTTTTTAACCGCAAGGCCCATGCAATCTCCCCGCTCGAGTCCCTGGCCTGGACCGCCTTCTGGATATCCCTTGCCCTGGCATTCAACGCGGGTGTCTACTATATATACGAACACCACTGGCTCGGCATCGGGCTTGATACACCGGATGGACTCAGCGGCAGCCAGGCGGCCCTTCAGTTCTTTACCGGATACCTCATCGAGGAGTCGCTCAGCCTGGACAACATCTTCATCATGGCGCTCATCTTTTCCTATTTCAAGGTCCCTCAGAAATACCAGCATCGGGTGCTCTTCTGGGGCATATTCGGCGCCGTGGTCCTTCGCGGTCTTATGATCGCCGGAGGCCTGGCTCTGATCAACCGGTTTGAGTGGGTGGTCTATGTTTTCGGGGCGATCCTTCTGATGACCGCGGTCAAGATGCTCATCTCCAGCCAGGAGAACGTGGACCCTGATAAAAACCTTGCCGTGCGCCTTGCCCGGAAGATTTACCCGGTGACCACCCGGTATGACGGGTTGAAGTTCTTCACTAGGGTCCACGGAAAACGTGCGGTCACGCCGCTCTTTCTCGCCCTGCTCATGGTCGAGACCACGGACGTCCTTTTTGCAGTCGACTCCATACCGGCGGTCATCGCCGTCACACGGGATCCCTTTCTGGTGCTCACCTCAAACGTCTTTGCGATCCTGGGCCTGCGGTCGCTCTACTTTGTCATCGCCGGTATCATGGAAAAAATGAGATACATCAAAACAAGCCTGGTCTTCCTCCTGGCCTTTGTGGGGATGAAGATGATTCTCTCCAGGCACTTCCATATCCCGGCGCCTATATCGCTCGCGGTCATTGCCGGCATCCTATCGGTCGGCATCCTCGCATCGATCTTCGCCCCTGTCAAGACCGCGTCCACCAAGCCCTCCGCCATCTCCCTGAATATGGAGCGCCTGGCCGGGCTGACCTACAAAAATGCGAAGCGGATCCTGGTCCTGATCATCGGAACGAGCGTGCTTCTGGTCGGCGTGGCCATGATCGTGCTCCCCGGCCCTGCGGTGATCGTCATCCCAGCCGGCCTTGGCATCCTCGCAACCGAGTTCGTCTGGGCGAGGAGCCTGCTCAAAAAAGCCAAACACAAGGCAGAGAGTCTGGCCGACGCCGCTCAAAACATGATGCATGGGGGGGAAAAACGGCGTTGATCGGGTGTGCGACAAATTTATGGGTAAATATTTCTCTGAGAGCGTCATTCCCCGACTCGATCGGGGAATCCATGGTTCGACAAGCTCACCATGACAATTGTCACCCTGAGCCTGTCGAAGGGTGGATTGTCCGGTCGGGCCTGTCCTCCGACTGGATCGGGGGACCGGACAATGACAACCCTATATAATCCTGATGTGTACCAATCCCCCGATCCAGTCGGAGGACAGGCATTTTTGTCGCAGACCCGCGTTGACACGGTAAATTTGTTCTACCCGATATAAGCGGAAAATAGAGGGTTTGCTGTTTTCATCACACAAGCAAAATCAGACACTTGCGTGGAGAACAAATTTATCCTGCCCGCGTTGATCTGCGGGGTTGACAGGGTCTGTATGATCTTATTATAATGAATAAACATTTGATCTCGCGATGACTTCGAGTTCCATTTTAAGTTGAATGGGAAAATATGGATCATCTCCAAAAGAGTGGGTGAAGACATCAGGGGTCAAGGGGTCAAGGATTCCAGGGGTCAAGTGAAGTGCTTTTCAAGAGTTAAGGGTTCGAGGGTCCAAGGATTCAAGGGGTCGAGTGAAGTGCTGAAAACATCAGGGGTCAAGGGTTCCAGTGTTTGTTTCTGGAGATTCTGCTTGTGTTTCAGTATTTCACTTGAATCCTTGACCCCTTGAACCCTCGACCCCTTTTT
>Ga0210015_1000394_pt1 | contig 46005 bp, 36 predicted proteins | sample CryGeymeta201522_FD_185471 | JGI IMG/M metagenome (GOLD analysis project Ga0210015, IMG submission 185471) | Groundwater microbial communities from Crystal Geyser aquifers in Utah, USA - Crystal Geyser metaG 2015-22 (SPAdes) (version 2) | ecosystem: Environmental > Aquatic > Deep subsurface >...
GGGCGCCGATCTGGTGGCGGTCTTGGCCGACCACCATCACCTGGCTGATGTAGGGCGAGGCGGCGAGGGCCGACTCGATGGGGACCGGCTCGATGTTCTCGCCGCCGAGCAAGACGATGGTATATAGCTGGGGTCAGGTCTTGCCTTACGACACCCTCCATCCAGTTGGCGGGGGACGGTGACGAAAACCCGTAGCTGGGGTCAGGTCTTGCCTTACGACACCCTCCATCCAGTTGGCGGGGGATGGTGACGGAGGCACCCATCAAGGGATAACGCCAAGCGACCCGGCAAGTTGCCACTTTGCAGGACTGACCCCACGGCGGGCCGCGGCGGGACGCCGTGGCACGGTGCCTGGTGAGCACTTGGGCGGGTCTGGTCACCGCTTGAACATCCGCTCGATCTCGTCCGCGTATAGCTCGGCGATGACGTTGCGGCGCATCTTCAGGGTGTGGGTGAGCTCGCGGCCGACCGCGAACTCGCGGGTGAGGAGGCGGAAGCGGCGCACCTGTTCGAAGGGTTTGAAGCCGGCGGCGGCGGAGACGTGGGCGCGCAGCTCGCGGGCGAAGAGGGCGCGCACCGCCTCATGGCGGACCGCCTCTTGGAGCTCGCCACAGGCGAGTCCTGACTCGGTGCAGAAGGCGGCGAGCTGGTCGCGGTTGGGGACGATGAGGGCGCCGATCTGGTGGCGGTCTTGGCCGACCACCATCACCTGGCTGATGTAGGGCGAGGCGGCGAGGGCCGACTCGATGGGGACCGGCTCGATGTTCTCGCCGCCGAGCAAGACGATGGTGTCCTTCGCTCGGCCGGTGATGGCCAGCTCGCCGGTCACGGTCAGGCGACCAAGGTCGCCGGTGTCGAGCCAGCCGTCCTTGTCAAGGACCTTGGCGGTCGCCTCGGGCCGCTTGTAGTAGCCGCGCATCACCTGCGGGCCGCGCACCTGGACGATGCCGATCGCGCCCTGCTCCACCTCCTTCCCACCCTCGCTAACGATGCGCAGCTGGGTCTCTGGGATCGGCGGCCCGACGGTGCCGGGCACCGGCCGTTCGGGAAGGCGGACGGCGATCACCGGCGCGGTCTCGGTGAGGCCGTACCCTTCGAGGATGGTGAGCCCGACGGCGTCGTAGAAGCGGTCGACGTGGGCGGGGAGGGCACCGCCGCCGGAGACCGCCGCCTTCAGTAGCCCGCCGGTGCGCTGGCGGATCGGCTCGAACTTGGCGTAGGCGACGCGGTAGAGGGGCGCCCAGAGGGCCGCTCGCGCCGCCGCCCCCACCTGCCGCGCCTTGGAGCGCAGATAGCCATGCTCCACGAAGCGGGCGTCGTCGCCGGCGGCGATCCGCGCCAGCGTTCGGTAACGCTCCGCCGCCGCCAGAAGGGCGCGGAAGAGGAGTGCCTTCATCCGCCCCTCCTGCGCCACCTTCGCCACCACCTTGTCGTAGATCGACTCCCAGATGCGCGGCACGCTCGCCATGTAGGTGGGCCGTTCGAGCTGGAGGTCGGCGGCCACCTCTTTGATCGTGGTGTAGGCGGTGGAGCAGCCGTTGGCGATGGCGATGTACTCCACCGCCCGCTCGAACGAGTGCCACGGCGGCAGCAGGGTGAGGAAGCGGTCCTCGGGGGTGAACTGGATGACCTGCGGCACCATGTTCACCTGGTGCAGGAGGTTGGCGTGGGTGAGCTCCACCCCCTTGGGCTCGCCGGTGGTGCCCGAGGTGTAGATGAGGGTGGCGAGGGCGTCTCCGGTCAAAGCCGCCAGCCGCTCGGCCACCCGGTCCTTGCCCTTGGTGCGCCGGAGGGCGCCGCGCCGCACCAGCTCGTTGAAGCAGATCACCCCCTTGCCGCCATCCGTGAACTGCTCGTCGAGGATGATCACCGTTGCCAGTTTTGGCAGCCGGTCGCGGATCGCCTCCACCTTGGCGAGCTGTTCGGCGTCTTCCAAAAAGGCGACCGCGCAGTCGGCGTGGGCGAGGATGTAGGCGATCTCCTCGGCGGTCGAGTCGGCGCCGCGCGGCACGTCCGCGGCGCCGGCGTGGAGGGTGGCGAGGTCGGCGAGGATCCAGCCGAGGCGGTTGTCGGAGATCAGGCCCACGTGGTCGCCGCCCTGCACCCCGAGGTCGATGAGGCCGGCGGCGAGATCGCGCACGGTTTCGTCGAGCTGGCTGAAGGTGATCGCCCGGAAGATCGCCCCCTCTTTGATCTTGAAGGCGGGCCGTCCGCCGAAGCGGGCCACGGTGGCGGCGAACATCTCCGGGATGGTGTGGAACATGGGCGGTAGCTTGCCCGCCGGCGGAGGCGTGTCAATACGCCCTGGCGGGGGGTAGCGGTGGTTTGCCAACGTAGCCCGCATGGCGACCGCGGGCAGGGCGCAACTTTGGTGCGGGTGCAGGGTTGATAGGGGGGTGACCGGCCGCAACCTTCGATTCGCCGGGAGGACAGGGTGATCGGCCGCGATCTCGATACCCACGCGATGCTCCGTTTCCAGCGGGGCGATGAGGCAGGATTTGTGGAGCTCTTCCGCCGCCACCACCATCCCATGGCCCAGTACCTCTACCGCTTCACCGGTTCCAACGCGCGCGCCGAGGAGCTGGTGCAGGACTGCTTCTTGCGCGTCTACCGGGCGCGCGCCTCCTACCAGCCGGAGGCGAAGTGGCGGACCTGGGCGTATCGCATTGCCACCAACCTCGCCCTCAACGAGCTGCGCCGGCGCGAGCACCACGCTGGCCACGTGGCCACTGGCGAGGAGGGGGAGGAGGGGCGGGTGGTGGTGGTCGACCGGGGGGCGGCGGGTGCGGACCAGCAGGCCGAGGCGGCGGAGCTTGTTGATCGCCTCCACGCCGCCCTCGCCGCGCTTCCTGAGAACCAGCGCACCGCCTTTCTCCTCGCCCAGGTCGAGGGGTTCCGCTACCAGGAGATCGCCCAGGTCTTGGAGGTGAGCGTGGGAGCGGTGAAGTCCCTCATCTTTCGCGCCCGCGACCAGCTCAAGGCGGCGGCGCGCGATCTCCTTCCGGAGGCGTACCGATGATTGAGCCCACGCCCGAACCCAAGCGGGACCCGCCGCACGCGACCCCTCCTCGTGGTGGGCGGCCGGCGGCGGATCCAACCCGCCGTTTTCCTGCTCCGTGCGGCCACCCGCGCGCCCCCCTGTCACTGTTCCTCGACGGCGAGGCGGGGCTGCTCCTCTCCCTGCGCCTGCGCTGGCGGCTGGCACGCTGTGGCGCGTGCCGCGCGGCCTTGGCCGAGCTGGCCGGGGCCGATCGCCTGGCGGCGGCGCTGGCGATGGCGGTGGACCCGGCGGCGGAGCAGCGGCTGCTGGCCCGCGCCCGCGCCCTCGCTGCGCCCGTGGTCGTCGCACCCGCGCGGCGACCGCGGCTGCGGGTGGCCCTGCCCGTGGCCGCCTCCGTCGCGCTGGTGGTGGTGGCGGCGGTGGTGGGCGAGCGCCTTTTCGCGCCGCCGCCGGAGAGCACCCTGGTCGCGGAGCTGCCGCTCTTCGAGGAGATGGAGCTCATCGCCGAGCTGGATCTAGTCCGCCACCTGCACGAGGTCGAGGAGGTGCGCCTTGATTGAGCTGGCCCTGGTCCTGTGGCTGCACGGCGGTGCGCCCGCCGGCGCCGCCGACCTGGCTCCGCCCAGCGGGGTCTTGGCCCCGCCGCCGCCGAGCCGCGCGGAGGTGGCGGAGATCCTGCGCCTGCGCGCCCTCCTCCAGCAGCTCGACCTCCTCCAACAGATGGAGGCGGCGGAGGCGCTGCCCCTGCTCGAATCGCAAACCCACGAGGTGGACGATGAACGCTAGGCCTTGGATCGCGTGGCTCCTGCTTCTCACCCTGGTCGCCGCCTTGCCGGTGGTGGCGGAACCCCCGGCCGCGAGTCCGCCGGCGGAGGAGCAGTGGGAGCAGATCCCGGCCGAGGAGCGGGCTTTACTCTTGCAGGAGTACCGCCGCTTCCAGGGGCTCGACGCCGCCGAGCGCGCGCGGGTTCTGCGCAACTTCGAGCACTGGCAGTCGCTGGCGCCGGACCAGCGCCAGGAGATTCGGGGCAACTTTGAACGGTTCCGCAAGCTGCCGCCGTGGCGGCGGCAGGCGATCCTTCGCCGCTATCGCGCCTGGCAGGCGTTGCCGCCGGCGGAACGGGAGGCCCTGCGTGGCCGCTTTCGGGAGATGAAGAAGATGGACCCGGATCAGCGCCAGCGGTTGGAGCGCCAGTACCGGCAGTGGAAGCACCAGCACAAGTGAGACCGCGGGTGCGCGCTCCGAGCCGCGCCCGCCCTTGCCTGCTTCCGGCCGGTGCCCCCCTTGGGTACTCTCTGCCGCTCAACCGGAGGAGGCAGACGATGAAAAAGCTCGTAGGCAAGGTGGTGGTGGCCATGGGCGGCGGGCCCACCGCGGTGATCAACCAATCCCTCGTGGGGGCGGTGCTGGAGGCGCGCAAGTTTCCCGAGGTGGAGCACGTCTACGGCGCCCTGCACGGGGTGACCGGGATCATCAACGAGGAGTTCGTCGACCTCACCCAGGAGACCACCCACAACCTGGAGCGGGTGGCCCAGACGCCGTCGTCGGCGATCGGCTCGACCCGCGACAAGCCGGACGCGCCCTACTGCCAGGAGATCTTCCGGGTCCTGAAGGCGCACGGCGCGCGCTACTTCTTCTACATCGGCGGCAACGACTCGGCGGACACGGTGCGGATCGTCAACGACGAGGCGAAGAAGGCGGACTACGAGTTCCGCGCCATCCACATCCCGAAGACGATCGACAACGACCTGATGGTGAACGACCACTGCCCCGGCTATCCGTCGGCGGCGCGCTTCGTGGCCTCTGCCTTCATCGGCACCAACATGGACAACCGCGCCATCCCCGGCATCTACATCGGGGTGGTGATGGGGCGCCACGCCGGCTTTCTCACCGCCGCCGCGGCCCTCGGGCGCAAGTACCCGGACGATGGCCCGCACCTGATCTATCTGCCCGAGCGTGCCTTCGCGGTGGATCACTTCCTCGCCGACGTGAAGCGCGTTTACCAAGAGCACGGTCGCTGCGTGGTGGCGGTAAGCGAGGGGGTGGTGGACAAGGAGGGGGTGCCGATCGCGGTGCGCCTGGCGAAGGAGTGCGAGACCGACGCGCACGGCAACGTCCAGCTCTCCGGCACCACCGCCCTGGGGGATCTCCTGGCGGCGCAGGTGAAGGACCACCTGAAGATCAAGCGGGTGCGCGCCGACACCCTTGGCTACCTGCAGCGCTCGTTCATCGGCTGCGTCTCCGACGTCGACCAGCGCGAGGCGCGCGAGGTGGGGGAGAAGGCGGCGCAGTTCGCCCTGTGGCACAACCGCGACGGCTCGGTGACCATCCATCGCACCGGCTTCTATTCGGTGGACTACCGCCTCTCGCCCCTGCACGAGGTGGCGGCGCACACCAAGTTGATGGCCGACGAATTCATTGCCCCGTCGGGCACCGACGTCACCGAGGCCTTCATCCTCTACCTCCGGCCGCTGTTGGGGTCCGGGATGCCGGCGCCGAGCCGGGTGCGCGCGCCACGGGTGGACAAGCTCCTCCACCCGAGTACGAAGTAGTAGAAGGTAGACAAGGGTCGGAGGCTGCCCACCCACGGTGCGGATGCCTCCCTTCCTCCCCCCCCCCCCCCCCCCCATGTCCCTCCTCCACGCCCTCCTCCTGGGTCTCATCCAGGGGCTTGCCGAGTTTTTGCCGATCTCCTCTTCCGGCCATTTGGTGATCGCCCAGCAGAGGATGGGGCTCGCGGGGCCGCAGGTCGCCTTCGACGTGCTGCTGCACCTCGCTACCCTCCTGGCGGTCTTCCTCTACTTTCGGCGCGACTTGGCCCGCCTGCTCGGGTCGCTGTGGCCGGGCGGCGACCCGGCCTCCCGGCGGGTGGTGGGGTTGATCGCGCTCGCCACGATTCCCACCGGCCTCCTCGGTTTGACCATCGACCATTACGGCAAGCAGCTCTTCGAGTCCGCCCCCTTTTCTGCCGCCATGCTCTTGGTCACCGGCCTCCTCCTGCTGCTGGCGGAGCGGACCCGGCCGGGGCGGGTTGCGATGGAGGGGGTGTCGTGGGGCAGGGCGTGGCTCATCGGCGTGGTCCAGGGGATCGCGGTCCTGCCCGGGATCTCGCGCTCCGGCTCTACCATCGCCGCCGGGCTGGCGCTGGGAATGGACGCGGTGGCCGCGGCGCGCTTCTCCTTCCTCCTCTCCATCCCGGCGATCCTCGGGGCGGTGGTTCTGGAGGGACGCGACATTGCCTCCGCCGCGACCACCGGCGGCTCTTGGGTGGCGATGGCCGCCGGTGGAGGGGTCGCCTTCGCCAGCGGCCTGGCGGCGATCCATCTGCTCTTGAAGCTCCTCGCTCGCCGGCGGTTGTGGCCCTTCACCCTCTACTGCTGGGTGGTGGGCGGGGTGGTGTTGGTGGCCGGCTGAGGCGCCCCCCTTTTCACTCGCCGCCGCCTGTTCTCTACTCCGTCTTGCCATGGCACGGGTGACGAGGTTGACGGAGGCGGCGGCGGCGTCAGGCCCACCGCGCCGGCTGGACGAGGCGGTGGCGATCCTCTTCCTCGGCCTCTTTCTGCTGCTGCTGGCGGCGCTCCTCTCCTACTCGCCCACCGACCCCGCCTTCGGGGTGGCGGCGCCGGAGCGGGTGGGCAACGTGGTGGGGATGGTGGGGGCGTACACCGCCGGGGCGGTGATGGAGTGGCTCGGCGGCGCCGGCTATCTCCTCCCCGTCGGGCTGCTGGTGGCGGCGATGAACCGGTTGCGCGGCCACCACCTGCACGGCCGGCGCGCCGCCGCCCACGCGACGGCGTCGCTCGCCCTCCTCCTGGCGGTGGCCGCCCTCTTGCACATGGGAATCTCCGGGGAGGGCCAGCCCCAGCCGGCGGGGCTGGTCGGCGAGATGGGGGGACGAGCGATCACCGTCGCCTTCGGCCCCCTCGGCGGCTACGTGGTGGCGCTCACCGTGGCGGTGTTGGCCCTGATGGTGGTGAGTCGGCTGTCGCTCGTTGGCCTGCTGGCGACTGGCTGGCGCGACGGGCGGGCGCTGGCCGCGGTCGCCAAGGAGCGGCTGGTGGAGCGGCGGGTCCGGCGCGAGCGGGTCGCGTCGCTCACCCGCAAGATCGAGGAGCGGGAGGCGCGCACCCCGCCGCGCCTCGCCGAGCTGGCAGACCTGGAGGTGGAGGTGTTGCCCGCCCAGGAGGTCCTGGAGCTTTCCGGCGGCGATGACTACCAGCTTCCTCCCCTCACCTTGCTTGCCGACCGGCCCGTCTCGACCCGCAAGCTCTCCGAGCGGGAGATCCTGGTGAACTCGGAGATCCTCGAGCACAAGCTCCTCGACTTTGGCGTCTCTGGTGAGGTCACCGAGGTCCACCCGGGGCCGGTGATCACCATGTACGAGTTCAAGCCGGCGGCGGGGGTCAAGGTCTCCAAGATCGCCAACCTCGCCGACGACCTCGCCATGGCCCTGCGCGCGGTCTCCATCCGCATCGTCGCGCCGATCCCGGGCAAGGGGGCGGTGGGGATCGAGGTGCCGAACGTCGAGCGCGACGGCGTCTTCCTCCGCCAGGTGATCGGCGCGGAGGAGTGGGACACGCGCAAGCACCAGATCCCCATCGCCCTGGGCAAGGACATCTTCGGCAACCCGGTGGTCAGCGACCTGGCGCGGATGCCGCATCTGCTGGTTGCCGGCGCCACCGGCTCGGGCAAGTCGGTGTGCATCAACTCGATCATCGCCTCGATCCTGTTCCGCGCCCGGCCGAACGAGGTGAAGCTTCTGATGGTCGACCCGAAGATGCTCGAGCTCCTCGTCTACGAGGGGATCCCGCACCTGATCACGCCGGTGGTCACCGACCCGAAGAAGGCGGCGGTGGCGCTCAACTGGGCGGTGAAGGAGATGGAGCGGCGCTACACCCTGCTCTCCGCCTACGGGGTCAGGAACCTTCCCGGCTTCAACCGGATGGTGGCGAAGATGGAGCACGACAACACCCTCCCCGAGCCGGTGGAGGGAGAGCCGCCCCTCGCGCCCCTGCCGTACATGGTGGTGATCATCGACGAGCTGGCGGACCTCATGATGGTGGCGAGCCGCGACGTGGAGGTCTCCATCGCCCGCCTCGCGCAGATGGCGCGCGCCGCCGGCATCCATTTGGTGGTCGCCACCCAGCGGCCGTCGGTGGACGTCCTCACCGGGGTGATCAAGGCGAACTTTCCGGCGCGCATCGCCTTCCAGGTCTCCTCGAAGACCGACTCGCGCACGATCATCGACGCCAACGGTGCCGAGGCGCTGTTGGGCAATGGCGACATGCTCTTTCTGCCGCCCGGGGTGGGGAAGGTGCAACGGGTCCACGGCACTTTTCTCTCCGACGAGGAGATCAAAGAGCTCGCCGCCTTCATCCGCAAACAGCAGGCCGCCAACTACGACCTCACGGTCACCCTCGCCGACCACGACGATGACGACGAGGCGGCGGAGGAGAAGGTGCGCGACGAGGTGTACGCCGAGGCGGTCGCCTTCGCCCGCGAGCAAGGCAAGATCTCGGTCTCTTTGGTGCAGCGCCACCTGCGCATCGGCTACAACCGTGCCGCCCGGGTGGTCGAGCAGATGGAGCAAGACGGCATCGTCGGCCCGGCCGACGGCGCGAAGCCGCGCGAGGTGATCCAGTGAGGGGCCTGCTGGCGTGCGCCGGGGATAGAAGATGGGGGGTTGGGGGATAGGGGATGGTCTGCCCTGCGGGCCGGCGATGCGGACCCAAGGGCGCGGCCAAAGGGGGGTACCGCCCCTTCCCATCCCCCCCCCCCCGGCGCGCGGCGCCAACCCTTACCGCGCCGCTCGCGTTGACGACCCCCAGACCCCGGTCTATAAACCCGCACCCGCCCGAGGGGCACCCTCCTGCCCCTTTTTCCCCGCCCTCTTTCCCCCCGCTCCGGAGACCCGCCATGCGCTTCAAGCGTCTGGAGATGGTCGGTTTCAAGTCCTTTGCCGACCGTACCCGCGTCGACTTCCAGCCCGGGGTGACCGCGATCGTCGGCCCTAACGGCTGTGGCAAGTCGAACATCTCCGACGCCCTGCGCTGGGTCCTCGGCGAGCAGTCGGCGCATGAGCTGCGCGGCGACAACGCGGTCGACTTCGTCTTCAAGGGGGCGGGCAAGCGCAAGCTGATGGGGATGGCGGAGGTCACCCTCACCCTCGACAACGCCGACCACTCGGTGGGCGGGCCGTTCGCCGACTTCGCGGAGCTCCAGGTCACCCGTCGCATCCACCGCGACGGCGAGCGCGAGGCCTTCATCAACAAGGTGCCGTGCCGCCTGAAGGACATCCGCGACATCTTTATGGACACGGGGATGAGCGGCCGCGGCGTGGCGATCCTCCAGCAGGGCCACATCGACGCGATCCTGAGTGCTAAGCCGGAGGAGCGGCGCGCCCTGTTCGACGAGGCGGCGGGGATCACCAAGTACAAGATCAAGAAGGAGGCGGCGCAGCGGAAGCTCGTCGCCAGCGAGGAGAACCTGGCGCGGGTGATGGATATCGTTCACGAGGTGGAGCAGCAGATCCGCCGGCTGGAGAGGCAGGCGCGCGAGGCGGAGCGGTACAAGCGGCTGCGCGCCGCCCTGCGCACCTACGAGGCGCACGTGGCGTGTGCAGCCCTGGCGGCGGTGGACGAACGGGCCGCGGTGGTCGAGGCGGAGACCGCCGGCGCACGCCTCCACCTGGAAGAGGTGGAGAGCTGCCTCGCCACCACCAGCGCCGAGCTGGAGGCGTCGCGCCTGCACGCCCACGAGGCCCACCAGGCGGCGGACGACCTGCGCGACCACGCCGCCACGCTCCACCATCAGGCGGCGCGCCTGGAAGGGGAGATCACCACCGAGCGTGCCCGGCTCGAGGGAATCGAGCGCGAGCGTTCCGGGCTGGCCGGCGACGTGGACCAGTGGCGAGCGCGGCTGGAGCAGCTCGCCACCCGTGCCACGGCCTGCGCGGCGGCGGCGGAGCAGGCGGCGGCGGCCCACACCGTGGCGGTGAACGAGCTGGAGGCGGTGGAGGCGCAACTGCGCGAGCGGGTGAACGAGCGCGAACACCAGCGTGCGGCCCTGGCCGAGGGGAGGCGCGCCGCCCTGGAGTCGGCCCAGATTCGTTCCCGCGCCCAGGCGCGGGCGGAGTCCCTGGCGCGGCGGTTGGAGGAGCTCGGTGAGCAGGAGCAGCGGTTGGCCCTGGCCGGCGCCGCCCTGGAGGTCGATGCCGAAGGTCAGGCGGTCACCGTGCAGGAGGCGGTGGCCGCGGTGGTCGCGGCGGAGCAGGCGGCCACCGCCGCCGACGCGGGCGTGGCCACAGCGCGCACGGCGCTTGCTGGCGAACAGGCGCGGATGGGCTGCTCGCGCGCCGCGCGCGAGGAGGATGCCCGCAACCTCCACCGCCTGGAGGCGCGCGCCGCCGTCCTCGCGGACCGGGTGGAACCCCCTCCACCGGTGACCGAGACGGAGTTGCCGGAGGCGGCCGCCGCATGGAAGACGGCCCCGACCGTCGCCGCGGCCCTGCGTGTGGCCCCGGCGCTGGAGGGGGCGGTGGAGGCGCTCCTCGGCGACACCCTGCACGCGCGGGTGGTCACGGACCGGGCAGTGGCCGCGGCCCTCACCCGTTGGGCCACCGGCCAGGCGATCTCCCCCACCACCGTGGTCTTGCCGCCCGCCGCGGTTCCCCCCCCGCCGGCGCCGCCCGCCGGCGGTACCCCTTTGCTCGACGAGGTCTCCACCACCAACGGCCTCGTCCCGTGGCTCACCGCCACCTTCGGCCGGGTGGTGGTGGTCGATGATTTGGCGGCGACAGTGGCCAATCCGCCGGACGGCTGGACCTACATCGCCCGCGATGGCCAGCGGTTGGAGGGGGGCTCTCTCCTCCACCTCGGCCTGCCCGGCGGCGAGGAGGCGGGAACCCTGGCCCGCCACCGCGAGCTGCGCGAGGTGAGCGAGGCGCTACCCGGGGCGCGTGCGGCGCTGGCAGCGGCGGATCAGGAGGTGGCCGAGGTGACCGCGGCGGTCGCCCGCGCCGAGGTCGAGCTTGGGCGCGCGACCAGCGCCGCCCACGATGCCCACCTTGCCCTCCAGGCCGCGCGCCACCACCAGCAGACCGTGCAGGCGGAGCAGGCGCGTCTCGCCCAGCGGCGCCAGGACCACGGCCGGGAGACGGCGCGTCTCGCCGGTAGTCGGGCGACGGTGGAGGCGGAGGCTGCCCACCTGCGGGTTGAGGTGGCTCGCGGCGAGGAGGAGGCGGCCGCGGCCACCACCCGGATCCGTGAGTGCGAGCAGGGGCTGGCGGCGGCCGAGGCACGCCTGGAGGAGGTGCGCCAGGCGGTGATGGCGGCGAAGGTGACGGTGGGCGAGGCGGAGGGGCGGTTGCATCACCTGCAGGGCGAGCTGAGCGCGATTCGTGAAGAGGAGGGGCGCGGTCGAGTCGAGCGCGCCGCCAAGAGCCAGCGCGCCACCGCCCTCGATCGCCAAGAGGCGGAGGGGCGCGCGCGCATCTTGCGCTTGGAGGGGGAGCTGGCCGCAGGGTTGGCGGCGGAAGCGGCGGCGCGCGCCGATTTGCAGGGCGCGATCGAGCGGGTGGCGGCGGTGGAAGAGGCGGTCTCCGCCCTCGCCGATCGCGAGCACCGGCTCACCGGCGAGCGCGAGGCGGAGCAGGAGCGCCTTTATCGCGCCGAGCAGGAGGCGGCAGAGCTGCGCCACACGAGCCACGAGACGCGCGTCCGCTTCGAGGACCGCTACCAGTGCACACCGGAGGTCGCGCGCGCGCAGGCCGAGGGGGTGGCGGTGGAGCTGGCGGAGATGGCGCGTGAGATCCCCGAGCTCACCGCCAAGATCGACCGCATCGGCCCGGTGAACCTGTCGGCGATCGCCGAGCACGAGGAGCTCGCCGCGCGCCTCGCCTTCCTCACCGGCCAGCGCACCGACCTGGAGCAGGCGATCGACGACATCCGCCAGGCGATCCGGCGGATCAACCGCACCAGCCGCGAGCGCTTCCTCACCACCTTCCAGGAGATCAACCGCCACTTCGGCGAACTGTTCACCGCCCTGTTCGAGGGCGGCTCCGCACAGCTCCATCTCCTCGATCCGGACAACCCGCTGGAGTCGGGGATCGAGATCACCGCCCAGCCGCCGGGGAAGAAGAACGGCTCGATCCTGCTCCTCTCGGGCGGCGAGAAGGCGCTCACCACCCTCGCCCTGATCTTCTCCACCTACCGGGTCCGGCCCGCCCCCTTCTGCCTTTTGGACGAGGTGGACGCGCCCCTGGACGACGCCAACGTCGGCCGCTTCAACCGGCTGCTCCAAACCATGGCTGGCTCTACCCAGTTCGCCGCCATCACCCACAACAAGTCGACCATGGAGGCGGCGGACGCGATCTACGGGATCACCATGGCCGAGCCCGGCGTCTCCTCCCTGATCGCCGTCCACCTGGAGGAGGAGCCGGAGCTCACCATGGCGGAGGTGGTGGCAGGGTAGGGGGTAGGGGAGGGTTGGCCTGGGGGCCGGGGACCACGCCGGGGACCACGGTTGCGGCGGCCACCACTTTTCCTCCTCCCTCCCTTCACGGGTGCAGGGAGGGGCGCGTGGCGTCTCGCTGCGCGATCCGTCACGCGGGAGGGGGACGCCGCCGCAGTCTACGGGTGGGCGAGGGGACGCCCGCCACGGCGGGAGCGGCCCGCCGGAGCGGGCGTGGGGGGCGAGGGGGACGTCTTGCATCCGCGAACCCTCCCGCCGAGTGGCGGGGTGGCCGGGGTCGGCGCGGTGCGCGGATGGGTTGGGTGGGGGGTGGGGTTTTGCGACACCGCCAGGTGGTTGGGTGTCTCATCCTGCGTCACGCCGGCGACGGGCGCGCCCCCTTCTCGGCGGCTAACCCTTTGCAGCGTCGCGGTCGTGGCGGTGTGCGGCGGTCCGGGGGTAGGTGGTATCCGGCTTGCGGTAGAGGGAAGCCGTGACCGTCTGGAAGGCGGCCTCAGCCTGGGGGTAGTGGTATCCGGCTTGCTGTAGAGGGGGGCGTCTGTCGCCCTGCTCGGCCCTCGCCCCCTTGCGCTAGCAACCACCCTTTCCGCTGCCCCGCTCTCCCATGAACGCCCATCCCATCCCGCTCCTGTTGATCGTCGCCGCCGTCGTCACCTCTCTGGGGGTGGCCTTCGTCCCCGGCCTGCAGCCGCCCACTTGGCATGGGGCGGTCACCGCGGTGGAGCCGTTTCCCTCGGCCCGCCTCGCCGCCCTGCTGCCACCCTCCGTTGCCGAGGCGGGTTTGGGCGTTGGCGGTCTGCGGTCGGGGCCAATCGCCAGCCGGTGACGAGGCCACCCGGTAGACGGTAGGGTGGGCGATGGAGATGGACGCGGACCATCGGCGCTTGGTGGAGAGGCTCGCCGCCTACCTCGCCGGCCGGCCCGAGTACCACACGATCAAGACCGGCCTGGGGGAGCCCCCGTATCCCGAGTTGGTGAATGGCGAGCTCCCCGACATCACCGCCTTCCGGCGCCACCAGTTCGTGATCTTCCGCGCCTTCACCGAGCAGGAGCTCGCTACCCCCGCCTTTGCGGCGGCGTGTGACGCCTTTGGCCGTTGCGCCGCCTTCGAACACATTCGCTTCCATGCCATCGTTCCGGCCCATTGCGGTGCGGAGTCTGGGCGGGTCGTCGCCCTCCGCCGCGCCGCCGCCCTCGGGATCCGCATCGACAACGTGTGGGAGGTGTAGGCGCGCGTCGCCCGCGCGGATGGCGATCGGGGGTGGTCTCCGCCGCGCGAGGCGATTCTACGGAGAGGGGCGTTCCCGACCCACGGATTCCCCGGCCGGCGGGCCTACCCCAAGTTGCAAGCTTGCAGAACGGACCCAAGAGGCTGCTGATCCCGGAGGGTGTTCCATGCTCCGCATCACCGACTCCCTGCTCCTTCCGGATGGCGCGCTGCGGGTGCGGTTTATTCACGCGCGCGGTCCGGGCGGCCAGCACGTGAACAAGGCGGCCACCGGCGTCGAGGTGCGGGTGGCCCTGGCGGCCTTGCCGCCGGAGGTGGCGCTCCGCATCGCCGCGCGCTATCCGGCGCACGTGACCGGGGACGATGAGCTGGTGGTGGCCGCGGACGGTGAGCGCAGCCAGCTTCGCAACCGGCGCGCGGCGGAGACGCGGTTGGTCGCGATGGTCCTGGGCTGCCTGACGCCGCCACGGCCGCGCTGCCCGACCCGGGTTCCGCCGAGTAGCCGGCGGGCCCGCCGGGTGGCGAAGCGCCACCGCGGCGAGATCAAACGGTGGCGCCGCGGGGGGGCGGGCGACGAGGGGTAAAGGCGGGTAGGGCGGCCCGGTGGGGCCGCCGCCCCCTACTCCCCGGGGTAGGGGGGATCGTCTGGCGCCTGCTCGCGGGACCAGGCGTCGAGCCCCCCCTTGACCATCCACAGGCGCTCGAACCCCTGCCGTTCGAGAAACTGGATCGCCCGCACCGCCCGCAACCCGCGGTGGTCGATGACCACGAGCTCGTCGTGCTCGTCCAGCTCCTCCCACTCGAACTCGAGGTCGTCGAGGGGGATGGCAAGCGTGTCCGGGAACGGGGAGGGATGGGCGGCCGCCTCCGCGGCAGGGCGCACGTCGAGGAAGCGGAGGGGGCGATCGGTTTCGGCGAGCATCGCCGCCAGCTCGGCCGGGGTGAGCTTGACGCCGTCGGGCACGGGGGAGACTCCAGAGGTGAAATAAGGTGCGATGAGGTGGGCGGTAAGACGGCGTTGGGACTGGACAGGGTGGCCTACTGCCGCCGTGCCTCGCGGCGCGCCAGGGCGCCGGCGTGGCGGCGCTCCTCGTCGGCGCTCGCCGGTGCCACCGGTGCCACCCGGGTGGGGTGGCCCAGGTCGTCGAGGGCGACGAAGGTGAGGTAGGCGGAGGCGGTGTGGCCACGCTCGCCGGTGAGGGGGTCCTCCCGCTCCACCCTGACCCCCACCTCCATGGAGGAGCCGAAGGCACGGTTCACCGAGGCGTGGAGGATGACGATTTGGCCGGCGACGATCGGGACGTGAAAGTCCAGCCGGTCGATGGAGGCGGTGACGCAGACGCGCCGGGCGTGGCGCATGGCGGCGATCGCGGCGGTGGTGTCGATGTACTGCATCACCCGGCCGCCGAAGATCGAGCCGAGGTAGTTGGTGTCTCCCGGCATCACCAGGTAGGTGGCGGTCACCCGCGATGCCGCCACCGGCTTCGCCGCGAGGGGCGACTCGGCCGCCTCAGACCTCATCGCCGTTCCACTCCGAGTCGAGGTCGAGGACCATTACCAGGGCGTGGCGACCACGGCCGTAGTAGTCGGGCCGCACCGCGTCGATGGTGAACCCCATCCCCTGGTAGAGCGACTCGGCGGGGTGGTTGCCCTCTTCGACCTCCAGGTAGAGCCAGTGGGCGCCCGCGTCGTACGCCTGGTCCATCACCGCCCGCAGGAGGGTGGCAGCGGCGCCGCGCCGGCGCTGCGACGGGGCGACCGCGAGGCGCAGGATCTGCACCTCATCGGAGATCAGCCACGGGCAGACGTAGCCCACGACTTGGCCGTGGGCGAGGCAGACGAGGGGGTGGGCATGGGCGAGGCTGAGCTCGCGCTCGAACGCGGCGCGCGGCCACGGCGCCTCGAAAGAGATGGCCTCGATCGCCACCACCTCATCGAGGTGGGTGGCCTTCATCGGTTCGAGGGTGAACCGCTGAAGGGTAGGGTGGGAGGCGAAACGGGCGTCCACGGGGGGGTCGAACGGCATGACGCGCATCGTACTCGAAGGTGACCGGTCCGGGAAAAGCCACTTTCGTGGATCGCGGAGTCGGGGTTATCGTGCCGCCCAGGAGGGCCACACTCCCCTCCGAGTCCCCGGTGGGCGGGGGCGTCGAACCGGGCCCGATCGGCGCAGTGCCCGGGGGCGTGCCGGCGGCTGGTCGCCGGCGCAGGTGCCGCCGAGAAAGGAGGTGGTCCAGTGAACAGTCCCAACACTACGGCTCAGTTGAGTGAGGTGGCGGCACCCTAGGTGCGCCGTTTCGCTGCCTCCGCCGGGTGGGCGGAGGACACGGCTGCCTGGGGTCGCACCCCAGCGCCACCATCCCCCCGGGAGCGCGGACGCCGTGGCCGCGGCGGGGCAGTCGCCCCCCTCCCGGGGGGACCTTTTTGGAGGAAGGCGGCCTGACCACGCTCCCGGGCGTTGTCTCGACGCAGCCCCCGGCAGCCCCGGGGCCGGGGCGAGATGGCCACGCTGCCGGGTTTCGCCTCTTTCCCTTCGCGTACCCGCCATGGCCACCGCACCGCTCGATCCCGTTCACGCCACCGAGCGCCAGGTCCGTCTCGCCTGGTTCGCCGCCCTGGCGATCGCCGTCCACGCGCTGGAGGCGCTCATCCCGTCGCCCCTGCCAGGGGTGAAGTTGGGGCTCGCGAACGCCGTCACCCTGGTGGTCCTCCTGGTGGACGGCCGCCGTGACGCCCTGGTGGTGACCGTGGTTCGCATCCTCATTGGCGCGCTCCTCATCGGTACCTTCCTCGGTCCCGGCTTCTTCCTGTCGCTTGCCGGTGGTCTGGCGGCATGGGCTGTAATGGCCGTGGTCCGCCCCCTCTGGCCCGGGCTGCTGAGCCCCCTCGGCCTCTCGGTCCTCGGCGCCGCCGCCCACATCTGTGCCCAGGTCGGTCTGGTCTACGCCGTCCTCCTTCCCAACCCGGGGCTGCTGCACCTCGTGCCGCTCCTCGTCGCCTCGGCGGTGGCCACCGGCATTGCCACCGGCCTCGTCGCTACCCGCCTGGTGGTGGTTTTTCACTAAGCCGCCTCCTTGGGTGCGTCTCAATGTGAGACGGCGTTGCAATAATGGACACCTGCTTGTTGCGCCGTTATTCTCCTGTGTTCACTGTGGTTTATAGGTAGAATGGAAGGGTTTGTGCGGTTTGGGGTGTCGGGCCGCTTTACACGTCGAGGTAACGGACAGTCTCTGTCGAGTCTAATAACAGCGAGCTATCTCTTTGAAAAACAAATGGTTCTTGCGCACTGACTCAAAGTAGCGTCATCTGGCATGAATCCTGCAAAGCATCCTCGTAGTTACGGACGGTGTCCGTCTGCCCTCTCTGCGGTGATCTCGGAGGAGGGGGAAACGTTACAACGCAGTTCCTTCGTGAAGGGGGTCGCATGAAACGGTTGAGCTTGTACCTGGGTCTGCTGGGGGTTTTGTTAGTTCCGGTCGCCGCAATCGCGGCGCCCATTCCGTGGGTGGGGACAGCGGACTACTCGGCTGGGCCGTTCGGGGACCTGGCTGATGGTGACCTCGTCGGCCCCTTCGATGCCTACGACGCCGGTCCCGGGGTCGCCCTCACCCTCGGGGTTGGATCCGCGACGGTGGGCTCCACCCTCAACGGCTACTTCCAGAGCTACGTCACCGCCCACACCCGTAACTCGGTTGCGGTGGCTGCCCCCAACCTCAATACCCAGGGGGCGGCGAGTGCTGGCGCCGGTTACGAGCTCACCGTGGCGGCCAACTTCACGGAGGAGGTGACCGCGATCAACGGCGGTCAGAGCGACTTCAAGATTACCGGTGGCCGTTTCGACCTCTTCCTCGACAAAAGCCCCGACTACAGCTTTGGCGGTGACAGCGGCTTTACCAATGACGGATCGATCCTCACCGGCACGGTCGTGGGGGGTGGCGGCAACTTTACGACGTTCCCCTTCTTCAGCTTCGGCGGTGCCCTGATCGACATCCAAATCGACAGCTACGATCCGGACGTCTTCAGCCCTGACACCATCGCCTCTGGACTGTCGGTCTTCACCCTCCAGATCACCCCGAACAACGCCAACTTCCTCGCCGGCGTCAGCAGCGTCCTCGGCCACCCCTACACCGCCAGCTCCGACCTGTTGGTGGTCGCCGACGGCAACCTCGATCTCTACGCCGTGCCCGAGCCCCTCTCCCTGTTGCTGGTGGGGAGTGTGGGGGCTGGGCTCCTGGTCCTCCGCCGCCGCCAGCGCGGTTGATCGTCCCGACCTGGTTGCCTCTACGAGGCCCGGCGCCATTGGCCGCCGGGCCTCTTTTTTTGTGCCGGCGGTCGCGGCGGGTGGTGGTTGTTCCGCCCCTGAGCCGCGCGCCGGCCAGCCTTTAATTGGTAAGTGGCGTTACCCATTAAACAGCCTAAACGGTAACTCCCGTTACCAATTGTTTTGGGCTAGAGCCTCCGCCACTCCCGTAACACCTTGCTGAATAAGAGGTGTTCACCATGCGTGGTTGAGGCTCGGAAGTGGCACGAAGCTTGCTACGGATACGCCATGGCGTGAATGGCGTAGGCGGTGTCTCAACTTTGTGCCACGGGGTGTCGATGCACTCCGCGGTGGCACATGTCTCGATTGGAAGGAGGTCGTATGCAGTGGCTTACTGGTATGGCGGCGATGGCCGCGACCCTGTTGACCCTCACCCCGCCGGCCGTGGCGGCGCCCATTCCGTGGGTGGGGACAGCGGACTACTCGGCTGGGCCGTTCGGGGACCTGGCTGATGGTGACCTCGTCGGCCCCTTCGATGCCTACGACGCCGGTCCCGGGGTCGCCCTCACCCTCGGGGTTGGATCCGCGACGGTGGGCTCCACCCTCAACGGCTACTTCCAGAGCTACGTCACCGCCCACACCCGTAACTCGGTTGCGGTGGCTGCCCCCAACCTCAATACCCAGGGGGCGGCGAGTGCTGGCGCCGGTTACGAGCTCACCGTGGCGGCCAACTTCACGGAGGAGGTGACCGCGATCAACGGCGGTCAGAGCGACTTCAAGATTACCGGTGGCCGTTTCGACCTCTTCCTCGACAAAAGCCCCGACTACAGCTTTGGCGGTGACAGCGGCTTTACCAATGACGGATCGATCCTCACCGGCACGGTCGTGGGGGGTGGCGGCAACTTTACGACGTTCCCCTTCTTCAGCTTCGGCGGTGCCCTGATCGACATCCAAATCGACAGCTACGATCCGGACGTCTTCAGCCCTGACACCATCGCCTCTGGACTGTCGGTCTTCACCCTCCAGATCACCCCGAACAACGCCAACTTCCTCGCCGGCGTCAGCAGCGTCCTCGGCCACCCCTACACCGCCAGCTCCGACCTGTTGGTGGTCGCCGACGGCAACCTCGATCTCTACGCCGTGCCCGAGCCCCTCTCCCTGCTGCTGGTGGGGAGCGTGGGGGCTGGGCTCCTGGTCCTCCGCCGCCTGCGCGGTTGATCTTCGCAGACGTGTTGCCCCGAAGAGGCCCGGCGGCCAAGGCCCCCGGGCCTCTTTCTTTGTTTCCGGCGGTCGCGGTGGGTGGTGGTTTTTCCGCCCCTGAGCCGCGCGCCGGCGCATTGGGTCTCGACCGGTAGCGCGCGCCGCCCCGCCCAGCGCGTTGCGGGGGAGGGCGTTCTTATTTGCCCGTGGCCGCCTATCCTGCGGCGATGGTCGAGGCGATGCGCGCAACTCTCGCCGCTACTCCGGGACGCCGCATCTCCGCCCGCGGGCGGGCGCGGGCGGCGGTTCTGGTCGGGGTGGTGGCCGGGCGGTCGCCCAGGCTGCTGCTGATCGAGCGCAGCGACACGGTGGTCCACCACCGCGGCGAGATCGCCTTCCCCGGCGGCCGTATGGAGGCGACCGACCGTGATCTGTGGCGCTGCTGTTTGCGTGAGGCGGAGGAGGAGGTGGGGCTGGCGGCCGCGGCGGTGGAGCTGCTTGGCCGCCTCGACGACTTGGTGACCAGCTCTGGCTTCGTGGTGAGCCCGTTCGTCGGGGTGATCGACAAGCTGCCGAAGCTCGTCGCTGCGCGTCGCGAGGTGAAACGTTGCTTCACCCCCGCCGCCGCGCCCCTGCTCAGCCGCGCGGCGTGGACCCTCCATCCCGTGTGGGACGGCAGCGGCCTGCGGCCGATCTATGCGCTTGCCAGCGGCCGGCCACCGATCTGGGGGGCAACGGCGGCGATCCTCGTGGACCTTGCCCGCCGTCTCGATCCGCCGCCTGCCGCGGGCGCGGGCGTGGCCGAGGTGGTCGCCCCCGGCGGCGGCTCCGTTTACCGCCCCCGCGCGGAGCAAGTGCCGGAGCCGGTGGCCCGTGTCGCCCCCACGACGGCGGGCGCGGGCGTGGCCGAGGTGGTCGCCCCCGGCGGCGGCTCCGTTTACCGCCCCCGCGCGGAGCAAGTGCCGGAGCCGGTGGCCCGTGTCGCCCCCGCGACGGCGGGCGCGGGCGTGGCCGAGGTGGTCGCCCCGTACGGCTGCGCCGCCCATCGGCCGCTGGCGGAGCGGGCGCCGGAGCTGGTGGCCCGGCTGCTGGCCTGGTACCGGCCGCGCGGTCGCGACCTGCCGTGGCGCCGCACCCGCGATCCGTACCGGGTGTGGCTCTCCGAGATCATGCTCCAGCAGACGCGGGTGGAGACGGTCTTGCCGTACTACGACCGCTTCCTCGCCCGGTTGCCATCGTTGGCAGCACTCGCCACCGCTGATGAAGACGAGGTCCTCGGGCTCTGGGAGGGGCTCGGCTACTATCGGCGTGCCCGCCACCTGCACGCGGCGGCACGGGCGATGGTTGCCCACGGCGTCCCGGCCGATTCCGCCGGCTGGGCCCGCCTGCCCGGGGTCGGCCGCTCCACCGCCGGGGCGATCGCCGCCATCTGCTTTGGCGAGCGGGCGCCGGTCCTCGACGGCAACGTGCAGCGGGTCCTCGCCCGCCTTCTCGCCCTGCGCCTCGCGCCGGCGACCCCCATGGGCGGCCGCATCCTGTGGAGCTGCGCCACCCACCTCACCCCTGCCACCGAGACCGCCACCTACACCCAGGCAATCATGGAGCTCGGTGCCACCTGCTGCACGCCGCGCCGCCCGGACTGCGCGACCTGCCCGTGGGCGCCGGCGTGCGGCGGTCGCGCCCTCGACTGGGTGGCGGAGCTGCCGGCGCGCACGCGCCGCGCGCCGCTGCCGCACCATCGCGAGGTGGCGGTGGTCGTGCGGCGCGGCGACCGGCTACTCCTCCGGCGGCGCCCCGATGGCACCCTGCTCGCCGGCCTGTGGGCTTTTCCCCACACCCGCGTGGTCGGCGGCGAAGGCGAGGGTGCGGCGGCGCGCCGTCTTGCCGCGCAGCTCCTCGGCCGGCCATCGCCGCCGCTTGCTCCTCTCACCCGGCTGGAGCACGCCTACACCCACTTTCGCATCACCCTCCACGCCTTCTTCCTCGACCCAGGTGGCGAGCCCGCCGCGGCGGCGGGTGAATGGGTCGCGCTGGCCGCGCTCGACACGCGCCCCATGGCGGTCACCGATCGAGCGGTAGCGCGCGCCGCGGCTGCGGCCTTTGGCTGAGGTTGGCGCGCCGTTGGGGTCAGGTCTTGTCTTACGACATCCCGCCATTCACCACGCGGCTGATGGTCGCGTAGTGCAGGCCGAGGTGGTCGCCGATGGCCTTGAGGGTGTAGCCATGGGTGAGGTAGGCCTCGCGGATCCGGCGGTTGCGCTCCCCTCGCCCCACCTCTTCGATCCCGGCAAATAGGGTTGCAAGCGCCGGCCGGTCGGCACGGCGCTGTACCCAGGGAATCTCCTGCAGTTCGGCCGAGCCTTGAAGAAGCGGGGCCAGCCGTTCGAGGAAGGTCTCCCCACCCAGCACTACCTGCCCCTGGAGGTCCTCCCACGGGCCCGCCTTCCCTGCGCCCTCCCGCACAAATCGGCGGTAGGACGCCTGTGCCAAGCTACGCTGCTGGCCGAACTGGCCCAGCACCCAGTCGCTCTGCAGCCACGCTGGTCCAGTACATCGGCCCGCCGTCGCCCGATAGCTGCTCCACCGGTATTGATCGACGGAGGCCACCATCGCGGCGCGCACCGGGTTGAGCACCACATACCGGCACAACTCCAGGAGGTAAGCCTGCTCCTCCACGAGGATCGCCTTGAAGCGCCCCTGGAAGAGATGTCCCACCCGATGGTGTCGCCGGTTGAACCGTTGGGTGTAGACGCCACCGAGTTGCCGCATGCCCCGGGAGAGGTTGCCCTCTGGCGTCGAAACGAGCAGGTGGTAGTGGTTGTCCATCAGGCAGTAGGCGTAGCATCGCCATCCGTACCGCTGGATCACCGACGCCAGCACGTCGAGAAAATCCTGGCGGTCGGTATCGTCTTCCACAATCGCCAGGCGGGCGTTCCCACGCCCGGTGACGTGGTAAAGCGCCCCGGAAAACTCGATTCGCAACGGTCGCGCCATCGACCCATCCTGCCCACCTGAATGTGGCAAGGCAAGACTTGACCCCATGAACGCGCCTCTGATCTATCTCGCCAGCGCCTGCCTGCACCGCGGGGAGGAGCCGTGTCTCGGCGGTGGTCGGCCGGTGGGCAACCTCTTCTTCTCCGGCTGCAACCTGCGCTGCGGCTTCTGCCAGAACCACCAGATCAGCCAGCGGCCGCGGAGCGGCGAGGGGGTTACCGCCGAGGGGTGCGCCGCGCGCATGGTGGCGCTTGCCGAGCAGGGCGCCGGCGCCATCGGCCTCGTCTCGCCCACCCACCAGGGCCGGGCGATTGCCGCGGCGGTGGCGATCGCCCGCGGCCACGGCCTGGAGTTGCCGATCATCTACAACTCCAACGGCACCGATCCGGTTGCCACCCTGCGCCGTTTCGATGGCCTGGTGGACATCTACCTTCCCGACTTCAAGTACGGGACCGACGCAGTCGCCTGGCCCCTGTCTAGGGTGCAGGGGTACGTGGCGCGGGCGGTGGCAGCGGTGGCGGAGATGCACCGCCAGGTCGGTCACCTCGCCGATGGCGCGGCCGCTACCAGCGCCCGCCGTGGCCTGATCGTTCGCCACCTTGTCCTCCCCGGCGGCCTCGCCGGAACCGGCCGCGTCGCCCGGCTGCTCGCCGAGACGGTGGGCGACGGCGTGTGGCTCTCCCTCATGGCCCAGTACCACCCGGCACCGCTGCTGGAAAACGCGGCCGGGCGGGAGCTCGCGCGCCAGTTTCCCGAGCTCACCCGCACCCTTACCCGCGCCGAGTACGAAGAGGCGATCGAGACATGCGGCCTCGCCGGCCTCACCCGCCTCTTCCTGCAAGACCTGGCCACCGCGCCCGCGGCGGGGCTGCCCGATTTCCGGTGTGCCGAGCCGTTCGCGTGGAGCACGCCGTGAGGTGTTTCGCCACCGCCGCGGCGGGGAGTGAGGCGGTGGCGGCGGAGGAGGTCGCCGGCCTCGGCCTCTCCTCGATCGAGCGGGTCCCCGGCGGCGTCGCCTTCGCGGCCGAGACGTCCGAGCTGTATCGGGCGCTGTTGTGGTTGCGCTCGGTGAACCGGCTGCTGGTGGAGATGGGTCGGTTCAACGCCTTCACCCACGATCGCCTCTACGCCGGGGTGAAGCGGATCGCCTGGGAGGAGTGGCTCGACCCCGACGCCACCCTGGCGGTGGACGTGCAGCTCACCGGTGACAACCGCTGGGTGCAGCACAGCGGCTTCACCGTCTTGCGGGTGAAGGACGCGATCTGCGACCGCCTGCGTGAAGCGACCGGCAGGCGGCCGTCGATCGACAAACGCCACCCGGCGGTGCGCGTCCATGCGCGGGTCCACGCGAACCGCGCCGCCGTCTACCTCGACGCGAGCGGTGAGCCGCTGTTCAAGCGCGGCTGGCGGGTCGCCGACCACCCGGCTCCCCTGCGCGAGACCCTCGCCGCGGCGATCCTCTGGCTCACCGGCTGGCGCGGCGAGCGGCCGCTGTTCGACCCCCTGTGCGGCTCCGGCACCCTGCTCATCGAGGCGGCGTTGATCGGAGCCCGCATCGCCCCTGGCCTCGCCTCGGGGAGGAGTTTCGCCTGCCAGCGGTGGCGCACCTTCGACTCGGGCGCGTGGGAGCAGGCGGTGGCGGCGGCGCGGGGTGAGATCGACTTGAACCGCTGCCCGGCGATCGCGGGCTCCGACCACGACCCCGCGGCGGTGGCCGCGACGCGGGCCAACGCCAAGGCGGCGGGGGTGGGGGAGGTAGTGCAGGTGGCGGTGGCGGAGATCGGGGCGGCCACCCCCCCGCCCGGCCCCGCTACCCTGATCACCAACCCGCCGTATGGCGAGCGGATCGGAGAGAAGGAGGGGTTGGCGGCGCTGTACGCCGACCTCGGCCACCTCCTCAAGGCGCACTGTGTCGGCTGGGACGCCTTCGTCCTGTCGGGCGACCGCGACCTCACCCGCCACCTCCACCTGAGCGCGAACCGCCGTTTCCCCCTGCGCAACGGCCCCATCGACTGCCGCCTGCTCCACTACGAGGTGCGCTAGGGACCTCCCCGGCGCGCCGCAGGTGGAGCGCTCCAAAGCCCTCCCTACCCCCTACTCCCTACTGGCGCGCCAGCGGTTACGATGGTGCCTCCTCCCCCCCCCCGAGGATGTTGCCCATGGCCTTTGCCGAGCCCCCGATCGCCCTTGTCGAGCCCGTCCCGCCGGAGGCGGTGGTGGCGCCGGCGCCGGCGCGGATCCGTGAGATCCCGTTCAACTACACCTCCTACTCGGACCGGGAGATCGTCCTCCGGCTGCTCGATCAGGAGGCGTGGGACGACTTGAACTTCCTGCGCGGCGAGCGGCGTACCGGCCGCTCGGCGCGCTGGCTGTTCGAGATCCTCGGCCAGATCTGGGCGATCTCGCGCAACCCGTATCTGCAAGAAGACCTCTTCCGCCACGGCCGGCGGCGGCGGGCGGTACGCGAGAAGCATGAGGACCGGTTGCGCTTCATCGAGGGGCGCGCCGAGGGCAACCCGCGGGTCCTCTCGATCGCCGCCAAGACGCGCCGCCTGGTGGAGTCGTTCCAGCGCTCCTTTACCGAGGTTCGCCGCGACCGGCGGCGGGCGGTGCGCCGCCTGGTGCGGGCCACCGCGCGCGCCAACATTCATTTCTCCCCGTTCATGAAGGTGGCGCACATGACCGACGCCACCGACTGGCGGATGGAGATCCCGTTCGCCGTCCTCACCCCGGACACGGAGGAGGAGATCGGTGCGGTGGTGCGCGCCTGCGCCGACCTCGGCCTGGCGGTGATCCCGCGCGGCGGTGGCACCGGCCTGTGCGGCGGCGCGGTGCCCCTCTTCCCGCGCTCGGTGGTGATCAACACCGAGAAACTCGACGCGATCGGCGACGTCACCACGGTGGAGAATGACGGGGCGGCGGACGGCCACCCCACCCACATCGCCACCATCAGCGCCCAGTGCGGCGCGGTCACCGGCCGGGTGACCGAGCGGGCGCGCGCCGCCGGTCTGGTCTTCGCGACCGACCCCACCTCCCTGTGGGCGTGCACGATCGGCGGCAATGTCGCCTCCAACGCGGGCGGCCAGAAGGCGGTGATGTGGGGGACGTGCGTCGACAACCTGCTCGCTTGGCGAATGGTCGACCCCGACGGCCTGCCCTTGGAGGTGAAGCGTCTCGACCACCACCTGGGGAAGATCGGCCCCGACACGATGGCCCGCTTCCGGATCACCCGCTTCGCGGCGGATGGCAAGACGGTGCGCGGCACGCCGGAGGTTCTGGAGATCCCGGGCACCACATTCCGCTCCCCGGGGCTGGTGAAGGACGTGACCAACAAGAGCCTCGGCGGCCTGCCGGGCGTACAGAAGGAGGGGACCGACGGGCTGGTCACCTTTGCCACCTTCGTCCTCCACCGCCCCTTCGCCTTTACCCGCACCGTCTGCCTCGAGTTCTTTGGCGACGAGCTCTCCAAGGCGACCGAGGCGATCGTCGCCATCAAGGGGCGGGTCGAGGAGACCACCGGCGTCTTCCTCACCTCGCTCGAGCATTTCGATGAGAAGTACGTGAAGGCGACGGGCTACCACACGAAGAGCCCGCGCCGGGCCCGGGCGCGCGTGGTCTTGCTGGTGGACGTGGCGGGCGACAACGAGGCGTCGGTGGCGCGCACCTGCTCGGAGATTTGCCGCCTGGCGGCGACCGGCGACGGCGAAGGGTTCGTGGCGGTGGCGGAGGAGGACCGCGCCGCGTTCTGGAAGGTGCGCGGCCGCATGTCGGCGATCGCCCGCCACACCAACGCCTTCAAGATCAACGAGGACGTGGTGATCCCCCTGCCCCGTCTCACCGAGTACGCCGACTTCATTGAGCGGCTGAACATCGAGCTCTCCACCACCAACAAGCTCGCCATCCTCGACGCCCAACGCGAACTGCTCGCCGGCCACCTGGAGGCAGCGGAGGCGGGCGAGGAGGGCGGCTTCCTCCTGCCCAAGCTGAGCGAGGCGATCGCGCTGATCGAGCAGGTCGCGAGCCGCTGGCGGCGGCTGCTCGCTGGCCTCGACACGCCGGCCCTGGAGGTGATCGACCTGCTCCCCGCGGAGGTGGTGCGCGGCGACGAGACCCTCTTCCGGGTGATCCAGCGGGGCGACTTGCGCATCTCCTACCGGCGCGAGGTAGAGCAGCCGCTCCTCGCCCTGTTCGATGGCTACGACGAGGTGATCTCCGACCTCAAGGCGGGCCACGCCCACACCCTGCGCGCGCGGGTGGTGATCGCCACCCACATGCACGCCGGTGATGGCAACGTGCATACCAATATCCCGGTCAACTCGAACGACTACGAGATGATGCGCACCGCCCACCGGGTGGTGGAACGGGTGATGGCGAAGGCGGTGGCCCTCGGCGGGGTGATCTCCGGCGAGCACGGCATCGGGATCACCAAGCTGCCCTATCTGGCGCCGGCGCTGTTGGCCGAGTTCGCCAACTACAAGCGGCGGGTCGATCCCCACGGCCGCCTCAACCCAGGCAAGCTCGACGCGGCGACGCCGCTGGAGTTCGTCTACACCCCGTCGTTCCGCCTCTTGGAGCAAGAGGCGATCCTCCTCGAGGCGGTGGATCTGGAGGAGATCTCCGAGACCATTGCCCCGTGCATCCGCTGCGGCAAGTGCAAGCCGGTGTGCAACACCCATTCGCCGCACAGCGACATGCACTACTCGCCGCGCAACAAGATCCTCGCCATGGGGATGATCATCGAGGCCTTCCTCTACCAGTCGCAGACGCGCATGGGGATCTCCCTGGCCCAGTTCGCCAACATCCAAGACGTCGCCGACTACTGCACGATCTGCCACAAGTGCGAGGCGCCGTGTCCGGTGGACATCGACTTCGGCGAGGTCTCCATCGGCCTCCGGCGGCTGTTGAAGGAGAAGGGGGTGGCGCGCTTCCGGCCGATGACCAAGCTCGCCATGCTTTTCCTTACCCTCTCCAACCCGGAGGCGGTGCGGATGATGCGCACCGTGGTGATGCGCGGCGGGGTGGCGATTCAGCGCCGGCTCCACCAACTCGCCCGGCGGATCGGTTGGATCGACGGCCGCACCCGTTACACCACCCCGAACATGGATGGGGTGAAGGCTCAGGCCCTGCGCTTCATCGAGACGCCGCTTCCGATGATGGACAAGAAGACCGCGCGCACCGCCCTGGGGATCGAAGACCGGCGCTACCTGCCGATCCTCCGCCATCCGGGCCGCGCCAGCGACGAGGCGGTCTTCTACTTCCCCGGCTGCGGCTCGGAGCGGATGTATTCGCGCATCGCCCTCGCCACCGAGGCGCTGCTCTACCACGTCGGTACCCAGGTGATCCTGCCCCCTGGCTACCTCTGCTGCGGCTACCCCGCCACCTCCAACGGTGAGGAGTCGCTCGGCAAGCGGATCAACGCCGACAACCGCGTCCTCTTCCACCGGATCGCCAACACCCTCTCCTACCTCGACATCAAGGCGGTGATCGTCTCGTGCGGCACCTGCATGGACCAGCTCGAAGGCTACGAGCTGAAGCGCATCTTCCCTGAGGCGCGGCTGCTGGACATCCACGAGTACCTCATGGAGAAGGGAGTCTCCATCGCCGGGGTTCCGGGCCGACGCTACCTCTACCACGAGCCGTGCCACACGCCGATCAAGCTCTACCCCACCACCCAGGTCCTCGGTGCCACCCTCAAGGGGACGCCGGTGGCGATGCCGCCCGGCTGCTGCGGGGAGGCCGGGACCCTGGCCCTGTCGCGCCCCGACATCTCGGCGATGATCCGCCTGCGCAAGGAGGAGGAGGTGGGCCACGTCCTCGGCGCCACGGCCCACACCGGCGCTACCGACACCAAGATCCTCACCACCTGCCCCGCCTGCGTCCAAGGGCTGTCGCGCCTGGAGGCGATGGGGGTCGACGCCGACGCCCTCGTCTGCGAGCTTGCCGAGGCGATCCTCGGCGAGCAGTGGGAGCAAGAGTTCATCCTCGCCGCCAAGGGCGAGGGGATCGAGCGGGTCCTGTTCTAGCCCGGGGCAAACCGCGCCATCCACCGATTCCTACGGAGGTCCCCATGGAGTTCGACGTTCACTTCCAAGGCCGCTCCCTCCCCCTGAAGGTCGACGACCCCTTCCGCCTCGACTCTGCCCGCTTCGCCGAACGGATCCACGCCTTCCTCGCCGAGGCCGTCCAGCAGGTCGAAGAGCTGCACCTCGCTGAGCTCTTGCCCCGCATGGTCCGCGGCGTCGCCGGCTGCGAGGCGGGCTGCCCGGCGGACGCCAAGCACCTTGTCCGCCTCGGCTTCCGCGACTACCAGCTCGCCTACATCGACGGCGGCATCCTCACCGCCCGCCGCGACCTCGCCCTCGGCGAGCCCCTAGAGATCCGCCTCTTCCCGGACTTCTGAGCCAACGTTGGATTCCCCCTGCCACCTTCCCAAGGACCCGGAAGGCTCGCCGATGCACCGCGTAGTCGCCCAGGGCTAGCGAGCGCACACGCCAGAGGGCACAAGGTCACAGACCTACCGCGCGCGAGGCGCCGGCAGGGGGCTAACGAGGAAGATCAGGCGACCCGCCCGACGACTGGATGTTAGGCACAACGTGGGTCAATGACGTAGCTGGTTTGATCAAACTGTTGCCACGCGCCTGTGGTAACTGGAGCTGCCAATTAAATCGCTCCTGACCCGCTGGCGTTGGCGGCCTGGGGGTAACCCGCCCGATGGCCTGGGCAGGTACCGCGCATGGGCGCGGGGCCGCATCGACGGGGTGCGGGCGACGCCCTCGGGTCTACGCGCGCGGGCCAAAGATCCGGGGTCAGTGGATCGCCAGGGCGACGGCCGCGCTCTGGGCGGGGCCGGTGGCGGCGACCACCGGTTGGTCGGTGTACTTGGGCAGGCGCGGGACCTTGACCGTGAGGGTGGTGGCGGTGCGTGCCACCAGCGGGGCGGCCTTGTTGCCGATGGTGACGGTGGTGGTGGTGTCGAAGGCACGGCCGGTGAGGGTGAGGCGCTGCTTGGGGAGGCGGTGGTCGGCGGAGAGGGCGGTGATCTCCGGTGCCACCGGGTTGTCGACGGTGACCCGGAGCGGGGCGGTGGCGGTACTGTTGCCCGCGCTGTCCACGGCCCACAGGGAGAGGGTGTGGTCTCCGTTGGTGGTGCCGGTGGTCTGCCAGAGGAAGGTGTAGGGGGGGGTGTCGGCGGTGGCGTGGAGGTGGCCGTCGATGAGGAGCTGGACACGGGCGATGGCGCCTTCGTCGGTCGCCGATCCCGTCACGCTCACCGCGCCGCGCACCGTGGCGCCGGCCGCCGGGGCGGTGAGGGCAAGCTGCGGCGGGGTGGTGTCGGGCGGGGGCAGGGCGGCGGCGAGGGCGGCGGCCGCGTCCACGCGGCCGGCGCCGAAGGTGGCGTCGCGGCCCGCGGCGCCGAGGTCGGCAGCGGTGGACTCGAGCACCGCTTCCAGCTCGGCGGGGGTGAGGTCCGGGGCGGCGGAGAGGAGCAGGGCCGCGATCCCCGCCACCAACGGGCTGGCAAAGGAGGTGCCGGAGACGGTCGCGGTCCCGCCGCCGCGGGCGGTGGTGCGGATGGCGACGCCGGGGGCGGCAAGGTCGATGTACGGGCCAAAGCTCGCCCACGCCGGGTGGTCGTCGGCAGCGTCGGTGGCGGCGATGGAGAGGACGTTGGGCTGGTCCGCGGTGGCGTCGTAGACGCCGCTGTTGCCGCCCGCGGCGACTACCAGGCAGCCGTGGCCGCGGGCGTAGGCGAAGGCACTCGCCAGGGCGGTGGAGGAGTGGATCCCCTCGAAGGAGAGGTTGATCACCCGCGCGCCGCTGTCCACCGCCCAGGTGACCGCCTGGAGGATGGCGAAGAGGGAGGCGTAGCCGTCGCTGTTGGTTACCCGCACCGGCAGGAGGGTGCACCCCCACGCCGCGCCGGCGACGCCGGTTTCGTTGTCGGTGGTGGCGGAGGCGACCCCGGCCACCTCGGTGCCGTGGCCGAAGACGTCGTGGGTGTCGCCGTTGTTGTCCCAGAAGTTCCAGCCCGGGAGGAGCTGGGCGGCGAGGTCCGGGTGGGTGGCGTCGACGCCCGAGTCGAGGATCGCGATGGTGATCGTTGGGTCGCCGTGGGCGAGGTCCCACGCCTCTGGCAGGTGGACGGTGGTGACGTGGTAGGAGACCACCGGGTCGTTGGGCATCTCCGCCGGGGGGAGGAGGCGGTTGCGCTCGACGAAGGCGACCGCCGGATCGCGCGCCAGCCGCGCCATGGCCGCGGTCTCCTCGCCGGGGTCGACGCGCAGCAGGTGGGTGCGGGTGGCAACGTCGGCCACCGCGCCGATCGCGGCGGTGGTCACCGCCCCCGCCTTCAGGCCGACGATCAGCTCTCCGTCGACCACCGACGCGGTCCGGCCGGCCAGGGCTGGGGTGGCGGCGGCGAGGGTGAGGAGGAGGTAGACGAGGGTTCGCATGTTCAGGCTCCCGGCGGCCGGATCGGCACGCCGGGCAGGGGGTTGATCGGCCGGCTTGTTTCCTGGCCGTGGGGGTCTCCGTGGATCGACGTGGTTGCCGATAGGACAGGAAACCCAACACCACGCCGCCGCTTGTCCCCCCTCACCCGCATGGCCGACGCTCTCTCCACTGTGACCACGACGCCCTCCGCCATCACCGGGCGCCGTATGGCGTGGCTGCCGTACGTCGCCCCCTTCCTGGTCTTCGCCCTCTTTACCTACGGCGGCTCGGCGCAGCCGGCGGCGGCGCACACCTGGTACGTGGCGAAGACAGTGGCGGTCGGCACGTTGCTGTTTCTCTTTGCCCGCCGGTTGCCGGAGCTCGACTGGTGCGCCCCGGCGGCGGATTGGTGGATCGCGGCGGTCGCCGGGGTGGTGGTGCTGGGGGTGTGGGTGGCGCCGGAACAACTCCTCGCGCCCCTGAAGATCGGCGCCGCGACCGGCTTTGACCCGTACCGCTTCGGCCTCTCGCCCGCCGCCACCTGGGCGGTGATCGCGGTGCGCATCGCCGGCGCCGCCTTGGTGGTGCCGGTGATGGAGGAGCTCTTCTGGCGCGCCTTCTTGATGCGCTACATGGTCCGGGCCGACTTCCTCGCCCTGCCGCTGGGTTTCTATCACCCCTTCGCCTTCTTCGCGGTCGCGGTGGCGTTCGGCTTCGAGCACGACCGGTGGCTGGTGGGGATCGTCGCCGGCCTGGTCTACGGCGGCCTGCTGGTGTGGCGGCGGCGGCTGTTGCCGTGCATCGTCGCCCATGCGGTGACCAACCTCGGCTTGGGGATCTACGTGGTGGCGACCCGCAACTGGACCTTCTGGTAGAGTCCGCCACCCCGCGTGGTGCGGGCGTGGAGGCGGTGATGGCGGGGTGGTCCGAGCTCATGAGCGGCGGGACCGAGCACTTCCTGAAGGGTGAGCTCGCTGACGCGGTGGTCGTCTTCCGCGACGCCCTGGCCGAGGCCGAGCAGCTCTTCGCCGAGACGGACGAGCGCCGCCTCCTCTCCCTCACCATGCTCGCCACGGTCCTCGCCCTCACCGGCGAACACGCCGCGGCCGAGTCGATCTACCGCCACCAGCTCGCCATTCGCGAGGCGGCGGCGATGGCCGAGGACGCCGGCCTCGCCGAGGCCCTGGAGGGGCTGGCGCGTTGCCTGCGGGAGCGCGGCGAGGCGCCGGAGGCGGAGGGGGTCGAGGCACGGGCACGGGCGGTGCGGCTGGCGCTTGCTGGCGGCGGCGATGGCTGAGGTGCGCCTGGTGGTGACCACCGTCGACTCGTCCGAAGCGGCGCAGGGGATCGCCGACGGCCTGGTGGCGGATCGCCTCGCCGCGTGCGTGAACATTCTCCCCGGCGTGACCTCGGTCTACCGCTGGCAGGGGAGTGTGGCGGTGGCCGAGGAGTGGCTGCTCCTGATCAAGACCACCGCCGAGCGCCAGGCCGCGTGCCTCGCCGGCCTTGCCGCCCTCCACCCGTACGACGTCCCCGAGGCGATGGTGCTCGACGTCGCCGCCGGCCTGCCTGCCTACCTCGCCTGGGTGGCGGACTCGGTGGTCCCGGAGGCGGAGTGAAGGGGTTGCCGCCGTGGCTACCCGTCGCCCACCCTGGCACGCTGATGCGCTGGCGACCGGCGGTGGGGGTGCGCGAGTCGGAGCCGGGGGGGTGCGGCGCGCGGGCGGCGCGTGGCTTGTCTCGTTGGCGCGCGGGCTTATGCCCACTTCACCCCGGGAGGCTGGCAGACTTGGTCAGACCGAACGCAAAGCAGCGGCGCTGGGTGCGGCGGGCTCCCCTCTTCGTTGCCTGACCCCGCGGCGCGCGAAGAACCGCTCCCGATCCGGACGCGCGCCCGCCACTTCTCCCCCCACGATCGACAAAATCCGAGAGACTCCTCGCTGGATGGACCGGCCATGGTGCTGATCATCGATAACTACGACTCCTTCACCTACAACCTCGTCCAATACCTGGGCGAGCTGGGGGCGGAGGTGGAGGTCTACCGCAACGACCGGATCCGGGTGGCGGAGATCCGCGAGCTCGCCCCCAGCCACCTGGTGATCTCCCCCGGGCCGTGTACCCCTAGCCAGGCGGGGATCTCGGTGGCGGCGGTGCGCGAGCTGGCCGGGGTGATGCCGATCCTCGGGGTCTGCCTCGGCCACCAGTCGATTGGCGAGGCCTTGGGTGGCCGAGTGGTTGCGGCCAAGACCCTCATGCACGGCAAGACCTCGATGATCCACCACGATGGCCGCGGCCTCTTCGTGGGGCTGCCCAACCCCTTCGCGGCGACCCGCTACCACTCCCTGGCGGTGGAACGCGACTCCCTGCCGCCGGTGCTGGAGGTGAGTGCCTCCACCGACGACGGCGAGATCATGGGGCTGCGCCACCGTACCCTGGCGGTGGAGGGGGTGCAGTTTCACCCGGAGTCGATCCTCACCACCGTGGGCAAGGAGCTGCTCCGCAACTTCCTCCGCATGACCGTTGCCACCGCGGCCTAGGGCGAGAGTCTTCTTCCCAGGAGAACCGAGATGTTTCAAGAGATCCTTCCACGGCTGCTTGACCGGCGGGACCTGACCGTCGCGGAGGCGGAGGCGGTCTTCACCGAGGTGATGGATGGGGCGCTGACGCCGGTCCAGATCGGTGCCCTGCTGGTCGCGTTGCGCACCAAGGGGGAGACCGTGGCGGAGATCACCGGCGCGGCGCGCGCCATGCGCGGTCACGCCACCCGGGTGGAGTTGGGCGACTGCGTGGCGGTGGACACCTGTGGCACCGGCGGCGACGGCGCGCACACCTTCAACATCTCCACCACCGCGGCCTTCGTGGTCGCCGGCGCCGGCCTGCCGGTGGCGAAGCACGGTAACAAGGGGGTGTCGTCGAAGTGTGGCTCGGCGGACCTCCTCACCGCCCTCGGGGTGCGGCTCGACCTCACCCCGGAGCGGATGGCGGCGTGCGTCCGCGAGGTGGGGCTCGGCTTCCTCTTCGCACCGCTCTTGCACCAGGCGATGCGCTACGCCGGGCCGGTGCGCGCCGAGTTGAAGACGCGCACGATCTTCAACCTCCTCGGCCCCCTGACCAACCCAGCGGGCGTCCCCTTTCAGGTAGTGGGGGTCTTCGCGGGTCGCTGGGTGGAGCCGGTGGGGAGGGTGCTCGCCGAGCTTGGCTGCCGCCACGCCTTCGTGGTCCACGGTGACGACGGCCTCGACGAGGCGACGGTGACCGGCAAGACCTACTACGCGGAGGTGAAGGGGGGAACGGTCCACCCCGGCGTGATCACCCCCGAGGCGGTGGGGCTCGCCAGCCACCCCGCCTCGACCTTGGTGGGCGGCGACCCGGCGGCGAACGCGGCGATCACCCGCCAAGTCTTGGCCGGTGCGGTGGGAGCACAGCGCGACGTGGTGCTGCTCAACGCCGCCCTCGCCCTCGTGGCGGGCGGGCGCGCCGCGACGATCACGGCAGGGATCGCCCAGGCGGCGGCGGCGATCGATTCGGGTGCGGCCGCCACGGTGCTGGAGCGGCTGGTGGCCTTCACCCAGGGCGGGTGAACGGGATGGCCCGCGGAGGCTGCCGGACTTTGTCCCGAGCGACTGGGCAGAGGCGGGCTATGGCCGGAGCGCGGGCCCCGATCGGCGCTTGCTCTTCGTTCCCTAGGAGTCAGTCGGGAGCGGTTCCTAGCGCGTCTTGGGGCCAGGCCACGCAGAGGGGAGCCCTTCGCGCCCCGCAGCGCTGCTTTGCGTTCGATCGGGATCAAGTCCGACAGGCGCCTAGCCCCACGCGGTTCGACCCACGGATTTCGATCCGGACGCGCGCCCGCTTGCTTGCGCCACGAACGCCCCACTCTGCCCGCCTCCCTGGGGTGGGACGGAGAGGGCCCGGCAGCGACGCGCCATCGCGGGAGCTGGTGCGGGTCGGGGCGGGCGTGGCGGGGGCGTAGGTGGACCGCGCCCAGCCTGGGCGGTTCGCCGCCTTCTACTTTGCCTACTTCGCCGGCCTTGGGGTCTTCCTCCCGTACTTCAACCTCTACTGTAAGCACCTCGGCCTCTCCTCGTGGGAGATCGGCGCCCTCTCCATGACGGTGCCGGTGGGGCGCGTCCTGTTCAGCTTCCCGATCACCCACTGGGCGGACCGGAGGTGCCGCCAGCGCGGCGTGATGCGGGTGGCCGCCTGGGGGTCGGTGGCGGCCACCGTTGCCCTTTTTTTTCCGCACCACTTTCCGGGCCTGCTCCTGGCCATGGCCGCCTACGCCATCGTGTCGGTCCCCCTTCTGCCCCTGGTAGAGGCGGTGACCCTCGAGGGGGTCGGCCACTACGGCTGGAACTACGGCCGGGTGCGAATGTGGGGGACCCTCGGCTTCATCTGCCTGTCGGTCGGCTTCGGCCGCCTCCTCGACGGCCTGCCGATCGTGAGCGTGGTGGCGGGGATGGCGGTGCTGGCGCTGGTCAACGCCCTCACCGTCGAGGCCCTGCCGCCGGGCCTCGGCGGGATCGCGCAGCGGGTGCCGCCGCTCATGCCGGTGCTCCGCCGGCCCGCCCTCGTCCTCTTCCTCGCCGCCTGCGTGATGATGCAGGCGTCACACGCCACCTACTACGGCTTCTTCTCCATCTACCTCGCCTCCATCGGGGTGGGGCCGGGGACCATCGGCCTGTTGTGGGGGATCGCCACGGTGGCCGAGCTGGTGGTGATGGCGGCGGCAAGCCGGCTGGTGGCGCGCCTCGGTGAGGGGCGGGTGATGGCCCTGTCGCTTGTCTTGGCGGCGCTCCGCTGGGGGGTGTTGGCGACCTCCACCCACCTTTGGGTGATTGGCGCGAGCCAGCTCCTCCACGCCTTCACCTTCGGCACCTTTCACGTCGCCGCCATCCACTTCACCCACGACGCCTTCCCCGCCGGCCTGCGCGCGTCGGGCCAGTCGATCTACTCCCTGGCCTCCTTCGGCATCGGGATGATCCTCGGCTACGGCGCCAGCGGCCTCCTCTACGACCCCCTCGGCGCGCGCCTCCTGTTCGCCGGGAGCGCCGGCGTCGCCCTGGTCGCGGCGGTCGCCATCCTCCCCCTCGGCCGGGGCGGTGGCGAGGGGTGAGGCCTCCGCTCGCCGTCGATCGCCACCCCGTCCGGCTGGCGCCTCGACCCGCGTGTGGCGTTGCCGTGCGCCGTCGCGGGCGCCCGCGCCGCCTTGTCGCCTCCGCGGGGGCTTCCTACACTGGCCGCGTCGCGGGCGGGGTAGGGGAGGGAGGCTTCGCCACGAACGTCCTCTAGTACGGGAGAGAGCTCATGGAAAAGAAGCGCGTCACCATCGTCGGCGCGGGCAACGTCGGCGCCACCACCGCCCGCGCCTTTGCGGAGATGAACTGCGTCCAGGAGGTGGTCCTGCTGGACGTGGTGGAGGGGATCCCCCAGGGCAAGGCGCTCGACATCCAAGAGTCCGCCTCCCTGCGTGCCTTCGACACCACGGTCACCGGCACCAACGACTACGCCGCCACCGCCGGCTCGGTGGTCACCGTGATTACCGCCGGCGTGACCCGCAAACCGGGGATGAGCCGCGACGACCTCCTCGGCACCAACGCCAAGATCGTCGCCGGGGTGACCCGCTCGATCCTCGAACACTCGCCGGACACTATCTTCATCGTCGTTTCCAACCCGGTCGACATCATGACCCAGCTTGTCCGCCAGCTCTCCGGCCCGCCGAAGCAGCGGGTGCTGGGGATGGCCGGGGTGCTGGACACGGCGCGCTTTCAGACCTTCGTCGCCGAGGAGGTCGGGTGCAGCTACCAGGACGTGGTGGGGATGGTCCTCGGCGGCCATGGCGATCAGATGGTGCCCCTGTTGCGCCTGTGCAGCGCCGGCGGCGTGCCGGTGCGCGAGCTGATCTCCGCGGATCGACTTCAGGAGATCGTCAGCCGCACCCAGAAGGGCGGGGCAGAGATCGTCTCCCTGCTGAAGACCGGCTCCGCCTTTTTCGCCCCCGGGGTGTCGGTGGCGGAGATGGCGCGCGCGGTGGTCACGGACTCCAAAAGGGTGATGCCGTGCGTCGCCGCCTTGGAGGGGGAGTTCGGCATCCGCGACATCATGATGGGGGTGCCGTGCGTCCTCGGCATCGACGGGGTGGAGAAGATCCTCGACTTCCCGCTCGACGCGGAGGAGCGGGCCCTGATGGACGCCTCCGCCGCCTCGATCCGCAAGAATGCCGAGTTCATCAAGGACTACCGGTAGCCCCATGGCCCGCTGGCCGCTTGCTGCCCTTTTCGTGCTGGTCGCCGCGTGCGCGGTGAACCCGGTGACCGGGCGCCAACAGGTGGCCCTCCTCTCCACCGCCCAGGAGGTCGACCTCGGGGCGCATGAGCATCCGGCGATCCTCGCCGAGTACGGCGAGCTCCAGGCGCCGGCGGTACGCGACTACGTGGCGCGGGTTGGGCAGGGGCTCGCGGCCCGCTCCCACCGGCCCGGCATCGCCTACCACTTCACCGTCCTCGACTCGCCGATCCTCAATGCCTTCGCCATCCCCGGCGGCTACGTCTACGTCACCCGCGGCCTGCTCGCGGAGTTGAACAACGAGGCGGAGCTCGCCGGCGTGATCGGCCACGAGATCGGCCACGTCACTGCCCGCCACGGGGTGACTCGCTACACCCAGCAGGCGGGCTACCAGCTCCTGCGCGGCGTGGCGCTGATGCTGGAGCCGGGGCTCGCCAACTGGACCCAGCTCTCCGACCTCGCCTTCACCGCCACCGTGCGCGGCTACGGTCGCAACGAGGAGCTCCAGTCCGACGAGCTCGGCCTCGCCTATGCCGCCGCCGCCGGCTACGACACCGGCCAGCTCCACCACTTCTTCGAAACCCTCCAGCGCCAGGAGCGCGACGCCGACGGCGGCGGCTATCACGGCCTCTTCGCCACCCACCCGGAAACCCAGGCTCGGATCGAGCGGCTGCGCGGCCTGGAGCGCGCCAACCCGGGCGGCAAAGAGGTGGGGCGCGAGGCGTATCTGCAGGCGATCGACGGGATCACCGTGGGGCCGTCGCCCGACGAGGGGCGGGTGGTGGAGGGGCGCTACCTCAACGTCCCCTACGACGTCGCCCTCACCATCCCCGGCGGCTGGCAGGCGCGCACCGCGCGCGGCCGCCTCCTCCTCACCCCGCGTGGTGGCGGCGTCGCATGGGAGGCGCAGATGCGGCCGGCGCAGGCGGGGGAAAACAGCGAGACGGTGATGCGGCAGCTCCTCGCCCAGGTCGGCAGCCCGGCGCGGCCGGCGTGGGCGCTCCACCCCCACGGCGCGCAGGTAGTGGACGCGGCGGCGAGCGCGGCGGGCAAGCCGGTGGGGGTGCGGATCACCACCTGGGTCCACCAGGGCCACGTCACCGTGGTCACCGCCCTCGCCCCGGCCGGAGCCTTCGCGCGGCTGGCCCCCGCCTTCGACCAGATCACCGCCACCCTCGCCCCCCTCACCGCATCCGAGATCCAACGCGCCCAACCGCTCCACCTGCGGATCCAGCGCGCCCAAGCCGCCACCTCCTTTGCCGCCCTCGCCGGCAGCGACCCCACCCCCGACCACGACCCCACCTGGCTCTCCTTTTTCAACGGCTACGGCGGCGCCCCAAACCCGCGCGCGGGCGACCTGGTGAAGGTGATCGCACCGTAGGGCAGGGCGCCCGGTGGCCATCCGCCTTCCCCGCACCGGCAGGGTAGAAGGCAGAAAGTAGAAGACTCCTCCCCCCGCGCGGCGGCGCCGCCGGGAGGGGGTTCCGCACTCCTAACCGTGGCTCGCACACCCGCGGGCGCGGCGCCCAGTGGCTGGGGGGGGCCGGCCTCGCGCGGGGGTCGCGGGGGGCGGATCGTCGTGCGGGCTCGCCCCTAACCTCCCCCGCCCCCCCGGCCGCCCCCGGCCGCCCGCCGGCGTACGGAGCCCCCCCGGCCGGCGGCCGGAGCGTGCGCGGGAGATCGTTCCTACCCGTGCGCAGAGGTGGGGCGCGGGGGGCGGATGGGCGCCAGCTCTGCGGGGGCGACGATCCCGTGCTCGGTGAGGATGCCGGCGATCAGCTCCGCCGGGGTGACATCGAAGGCGGGGTTGAGGGCGGGGGAGGTGGGGTTGGCGGTGCGCACCCGAACGATCACGCCGTCCGCGTCGCGCCCCCAGGTGGTCAGGACCTCGCCGGGGTCGCGCTCCTCGATGGGGATCGCCGCGCCGGTGGGACAGTCCCAGTCGATCGTGGCGGTGGGGGCGGCGACGTAGAAGGGGAGGTGGAAGTGGCGGGCGCAGATCGCCTTCTCTAGGGTGCCGATTTTGTTCGCCACGTCGCCGTTGGCCGCGATTCGGTCCGCGCCGACGATCACCAGGTCGATCTGCCCACGCGCCATCAACAGGGCCGCGGCGTTGTCGGCGATGATCGCGTGGTCGATCCCCTCGCCGGCGAGCTCCCAGGCGGTGAGCATGGCGCCCTGGCCGCGCGGCCGGGTCTCGTCTGCCAAGACCCGCACGCGCCGGCCGGCGCGCGCCGCCTTGTAGATGGGCGACAGGGCCGAACCCCAGTCGACGAAGGCGAGCCAGCCGGCGTTGCAGTGGGTCAGCACCCGCGCGCCGTCGCGGATCAGCTCCATCCCCGCCGCGCCGATCGCCTCACACGCCCGCGCATCCGCGTCGGCGATCGCTTGTGCCGCGGCGACCGCTTGCGCGCGCGCGGCCGCGAGATCGGCGGCGGTGGAGATCGCCGCTGCCACGCGCGCCACCGCGAAGAAGAGGTTTTGGGCGGTGGGGCGGGTGGCCCGCACCTGCTCTGCCGCGGCCGCGATCTGCGCGCGCCAGCCATGACCCTCGGCGAGCAGCGCCGCCTGGGCCATGGCATAGCCGGCGGTCGCGCCGATCGCGCCGGCACCGCGCACCCACATCTCGCGGATCGCCGTGCAGGTCGCCGCCACCGTGGCGAGGTCCGCGACGCAGAAGCGGTGCGGTAGCCACCGCTGGTCGATCATCCGCACCGTCGCCCCCTCCATCCACACGGTGCGATACGGTGTGCCATTGACCTTCATCGCTCCTCCTCGCCGCGGTTGGGTGGTTCGCAGGCGAGCGATTGTACGCACCCCTTCCGGTTGCCTTGAAGGCAAAGACGCACACGAAGACGCGGAAGGGGCGTCGCGGCGAAGCGGGGGGCAACGTGTGCACCTTGAAGGCGGGCTCGCGCGGAGACGCGGAGGCGCGGAGGGGGGAAGGCGATCGGCAGGACAGCGTCGCCGGCGGCGCGGCCTCGCGTCGTGGGGCATGGAAGGCGGGACGCACACGAAGGGGGGGTCGCAGGGGATGAAGGCAGCGGAATCCCTCGCGCCTTTGCCTCCTGGCGCCTTGGCGTTGGGTGGTTCGCAGGCGAGCGATTGTACGCACCCCTTCCGGTTGCCTTGAAGGCAAAGACGCACACGAAGACGCGGAAGGGGCGTCGCGGCGAAGCGGGGGGCAACGTGTGTACCTTGAAGGCGGGCTCGCGCGGAGACGCGGAGGCGCGGAGGGGGGAAGGCGATCGGCAGGACAGTGTCGCCGGCGGCGCGGCCTCGCGTCGTGGGGCATGGAAGGCGGGACGCACACGAAGGGGGGGTCGCAGGGGATGAAGGCAGCGGAATCCCTCGCGCCTTTGCCTCCTGGCGCCTTGGCGTTGTGCTGTGCGGGGAGGCGCCGGTGAAGGATGGCAGCGATGGGGGCTGGCCACTGCTCGATGCGAAGGAGGTAGGAAGTAGAAAGGGGCGGCGCTTCACCCCCCGGTGCGGAGCCTCCGCGCGAGCCCCCCTTCCAGGCACGCGCGGTGGTCGGCTCTTTGCCCACGACTCTACCCTTCTCTCCTCCCGCGTCTCCCCGCCGCGCGGGCGCGGTGCGGCTTGCGGTTTCGCTGCGCGCACAAGCTGAGTACCTTCGCCAGGGGGGATCGGGCCACGAGGGACCGAGAGGAGTGTGACCATGGATGAGCCAGTGGTGGTGGTGGATGGGTTGCGGACGCCGTACGCGAAGGCGTGGGGCGCCTTCGACGCGCTGCCCGCGGATGAGCTGGGGCGGATCGTGGTCGCGGAGCTTCTCACCCGCCTCGACCTTGACCCGCTCCAGGTGGACGCGGTGGTGGTGGGCAACGTCGCCCAGCCCGGCGAGGCGGCGAACATCGCGCGGGTGATCGCCCTGCGCGCCCACCTCCCGGAGGCGATCCCGGCGCACACGGTGCATCGCAACTGCGCCTCGGGGATGGAGGCGATTGCCGAGGGGGTGAACCTGATCCGCCTCGGCCAGGCGCGGGTGGTGGTCGCCGGCGGGGTGGAGTCGATGTCGAACATCCCGCTGCTCTTTTCGCGCGAGCTGCAGCGCTGGTTCATGGGGTGGCAGCGGGCACGGCGGCCGGTGGACAAGCTCGTGGCGCTCACCCTTCTCCGGCCCGCGTGGTTCAAGCCGGTTGTCGGCCTGCGCCTCGGGCTCACCGACCCGGTGTGCGGCCTGAATATGGGCGAGACCGCCGAGGTGGTGGCGCGCGACTTCGCCATCTCCCGCGTGGAGCAGGACCGCTTTGCCCTGCGCTCGCACCAGCGCACCGAGCAGGCGATCGACGCGGGCCGCCTGGCGGAGGAGATCGTCCCGGTCTATCCGCCGCCGGGCTTCGCGGCGGTGGTCCATGATGATGGCCTGCGCCGGGGGCAGACGATGGAGGCCCTCGCCAAGCTCAAGCCGGTCTTTGATCGTGCCTACGGCACAATCACCGCGGGCAACGCCTCGCAGATCACCGACGGCGGCGCGGCGGTGGTCCTGATGGCGGAGGGGGACGCCCGCGCCCGCGGCTACCTGCCCCTCGGCCGGGTTACTGCCTGGGCCTTCGCCGGCAACGACCCGGCGCGCATGGGGCTGGGGCCGGTCCACGCGATTCGCAAGCTCCTCAAGGCCACCGGCCTCACCCTCGCCGACTTCGACCTGGTGGAGATCAACGAGGCGTTCGCCGCCCAGGTCCTTGGTTGCCTGCGCGCCCTCGATTCCAGCGCCTACTTCCGCGACCACTTCGACGGCGAGCCACCGCTCGGGGCGATCGACGAGGCGCGGCTGAACGTCAACGGCGGCGCGATCGCCCTCGGCCACCCGGTGGGCTCGTCCGGCACCCGCCTGCTCCTCACCCTGCTCAAGGAGCTGCGCCGCCGCTCCCTGGCCCGGGGGCTGGCTACCCTGTGCATCGGCGGCGGCCAAGGGGCCGCCTTCGTCGTGGAGGTCTGCTAATGGAGACGATCCGCATCATCGACCACGACGGCTTCACCGAGCTTTGCTTCGACCTCCCGGAGAGCCGGGTGAACACCCTGGCGGCGCGGGTCTTAGACGAGGTGGAGCGGGCCCTCACCGAGCTTGCCAGGCGGCCGGATCTCAGGGGGCTGCTGGTGACCTCGGCGAAGCCCGGCTGCTTCATCGCCGGCGCCGACATCCACGAGATCGAACAGATCGCCGACGCCGCCACCGGTGCACGCCTCGCCGCCCGCGGCCAGGCGATCCTCCAGGGGTTCGCGGAGCTGCCCTGTCCGACGGTGGCGGCGATCGACGGCGCGGCCCTCGGCGGCGGCTGCGAGCTCGCCCTGGCGTGTGACTGGCGGGTCGCTTCCGATGGGCCGAAGACGCGCATTGGTCTGCCCGAGGTGCAGCTCGGCATCCTTCCCGGCTTCGGCGGCTGCTACCGGATGCCGCGCCGGGTGGGGTTGGAGCAGGGGCTGGCGATGATCCTCGGCGCCAAACTCCTTGATGGCCGCCACGCCCTCAAGGTGGGGCTGGTGGATGGCTGCATCCCGCAGGCGATCTTTCGTGTCGAGGCGGAGCGCTTCCTGCGCGCGTGCATCCAAGGGGTCGGCAAGCAGCGGCCGCCGCGCAAGCGGAGCCTGCGCGCCCGCCTCCTCGAAGCCCTCCCCCTCGGCCGCAAGCTCGTCTTCGCCCAGGCGCGCAAGGGGGTGATGGCGAAGACCCATGGCCACTACCCCGCCGCCTTGCGCGCCCTCGCGGTGGTCGAGGCGGCGTGGTCAAACCCGCGGCCGCGTGCCTTCGAGATCGAAGCCCATGCCCTCGGAGAGCTAGCGGTCAGCCCAGAGTGCCGGGCCCTGGTCGCCCTCTACTTTGGCGCTGAGCAGCTCAAGCGCGAGAGTGGCGTTCCGGGCGTGGCCCCCACCGGCCGGCCGGTGGCGCGTGCCGGCGTCCTCGGCGCCGGGGTGATGGGCGGTGGGATCGCCCAGCTCATTGCCGATCGCGAGATCACGGTACGCATGAAGGACCTGGAGCCGCGCCTTGTCGCCCCCGGCGTGGCCGCGGCCCACACCCTCTGGCGCACCGCCATCGACCACCATCGTTTGGAGCCACGCGACTACCGGCGGCGCGCCGCCTGCCTCACCCCCACCACCACCTACCACGGCTTTCGCCACCTCGACTTGGTGGTCGAGGCGGTGGTCGAGCGGCTGGGCGTGAAGCGGGCGCTCCTCGCCGAGGTGGAGCGCGAGATCCGCGACGACGCGATCTTCGCCACCAACACCTCGTCGCTCCCAATCCACGAGATCGCCGCCGGCGCCGCCTACCCGGAGCGGGTGATCGGCCTGCACTTCTTCAACCCGGTGAGGCGCATGGTGCTGGTGGAGGTGATCCCGTCGCAGGCCACCAGCGCCGCCACGACCTTGGCCACTGTCGCCTTCGCCAAGCGCCTCGGCAAGGTTCCGGTGGTGGTTGCCGACCAACCGGGCTTCTTGGTGAACCGCCTGCTCCTGCCCTACCTGAACGAGGCGGCGCTGCTTCTCGAGGAGGGGAGCGACGTGGCCACCCTCGACGCCCTGATGGTCGAGTTCGGCATGCCCATGGGCCCCTTCACCCTGATGGACGCGGTCGGCCTCGACATCTGCCAAGAGGTCGCCGGCGTGCTCCACGGCGCCTTCGGCGAGCGCATGCGCCCATCGGCGATCTTGGCGCGGATGGTCGAAACCGGTCGCCTCGGTGACAAGGCGGGGCGCGGCTTTTACCGGGGCAAGGGGAAAAAGCGGCGGGTGGACGACACCCTCTACCACGACCTCGGAACTCGCCAGCGGGAGATTGGCAACCGCGCCGCGGCGGTCGACCGGATGGTCCTGGCGATGGTGAACGAGGCGGCGCGCTGCCTGGCGGAGGGGGTGGTTGCGTCGCCGCTCCATCTCGACATGGCGATGGTCCTGGGGACCGGCTTCCCGCCGTTTCGCGGCGGCCTCCTGCGCGACGCGGATCGGCGCGGCGCCCAGGCGCTCTGCGACCGCCTTGCAGTGCTCGCCCAGCCCCACGGCGAGCGCTTCACCCCGGCGCCGTTGCTCATCGAGATGGCGGCGGCGGCGCGGCCGTTCTACCCAGTAGGGTAGGGGAGCGCGGGGCTCAGGGTCAGGTCTTTACTTCATGCTCACCCCGCGACCGGGCATAAAGTAAAGACCTGACCCTGAGCCCCGCGAGGCCGAAAGAGCTGACTCCATGGCCCCGCCTCTCGTCACCCTGCTGACCGACTTCGGCCTCGCCGACACCTACGTGGCGCAGGTGAAGGGGGTGATCCTCTCCCTCGTCCCCGCAGCGACGGTGGTAGACGCGACCCACGCGCTCGACCCCGGCGACCTCCTCGGCGGCTGCCTGGCGCTGGAGTCGATCCTCTCCCACTTTCCCCCCGCCACGGTCCACCTCGCGGTGGTCGATCCGGGGGTGGGTACCGCGCGCCAGGGGTTGGCGGTGGCGGCAGGCGGCTGGTTCGGTGTCGGCCCGGACAACGGCCTGCTCACCCCGTTGCTCGCGTTGCCCGGGGCGCGGGTCCACGCGCTGCTCGCCGGCCGCTTCGCGCGCGCCCAAGTCGCCCCCACCTTCCACGGCCGCGACCTCTTCGCCCCGGCCGCCGCCCACCTCCTTGCCGGTGGCTCGATCGCGGAGCTCGGGCCATCGCTGGCGACTCCGGTGGGTCTGCTCCTCCCCGCGCCGCGGCCGGTGGCGGGCGGCGTCGACGGTGAGGTGGTGCACGTCGATCGGTTCGGCAACTGCACCACCTCGATCCGCGCCGCCGATCTCGCCGGCCACCCCCCGGCCGCCCTCGCGATCACCATCGCCGGCCAGGCGTGGCGCGGCCTCGCGCGCACCTACGGCGAGGTGGCGAATGGCGCGCTCGTCGCCCTGATTGGCTCAGGCGGTCGGCTGGAGATCGCCCTACGCAACGGCTCCGCCGCCGCCAAGATCCACGCCCAGCGGACCACCCCAGTCGCGGTGCGCTGGTAAAAAGCCGGCGCTCCCTGCCGCCTATGGCCGGGCGCGCACGGGCCTGATGTTCAACATCACCCAGCCAAAGACCTGCTGCCGGTACTGGAGGAAGGCTAGTGCGCCTAGGGCAGCCGCAATCGTAACGGGCCCAAGAGAGCGACGGACGAGAGCTTGTAGCGACACCACAAGACCCTCCAAGAAATGGGGCGAGCCGGCTAACGTAAAATTAACCGGCTCCGCGCTTTTGCGGAGTCCGGGTTGAATGTCGGGTTAGCCAGCTTTATTTGCAAAGACATCAACTGGCTTTCCGGTTAAGTATGACCGCGCAAGCTCTGCAACAACATCGTATGAAGTTAGTAGTTCCTCGTAGCGCCCAACGAATGTACCCCATGGATCCGCTAGCACCTTTTCCTTCACTGTGCGAATAAAGGCTTCTTCCATTCCGTCCATCTGCTCGTCCGCTACGCGCAGGCGCTCGAAGATGATGTGAAGGCAGTTACGCTCAATCGGTTCGAGGTGGGGATACAGTGACTCTTGGACGGAGTAATAACCTATGGTAACGGTGCTGACCGATAACATTGGCAGGAAGCGCTGTTGCCTCATGTGACTAATCGCTTGATTGAGGATATCGCGCTTCTGTGGCAGTTGAGCCAAGACAGATTTTAGCTCCGTTCGGACGAGGCGCTTGTTTCTCCATATCTCGACACGGTAGCGAAGATATCTGCTGCCTTCGCCGAGGAAAAAACCGACGGCGACACCAGCAAAGGCAATCAAGGGCGAGGAATCAGATGCGCACATTTGTTGATGGTCATGGGCATTTAATAAAAATGCCCTGCTGCGATAATTTGTCTCGCCGCTCGATACATCGCTGACGATCACTAGCATTCATATCTGCATCGTGAGCATCTCTGCCTGTGAACGGATTGACCGATCCCGGGTTTAGTTGCTCTGCATTCGTGCCACGCTTGTCGTAGTAAAAACCTGGAGCAGCTGGTGGTGTATCGGATTGTCCTTGCGGGTGAGTGTCCCACTGAACGATTTGTCCTTTGCATTCGCCCATGATTGTCGGGCCAATACAGCCTGCGTATGCAGCGGTTGGTGCTGTCAGTGCGATGAGAATTAGTGTGGTTCGTTTCATGGAGGTTCTCCTTGGCTAACGCTTCGCCGA